>TARA_R110001583_G_scaffold116524_1_pt1 | contig 279624 bp, 230 predicted proteins | sample TARA_R110001583 | Tara Oceans TARA_R110001583 (sample SAMEA4398432) | marine metagenome | biome: Polar Biome; feature: [MES] marine water layer (ENVO:01000295) within the mesopelagic zone...; material: water (ENVO:00002006), including particulate matter (ENVO:01000060) such...
CTCATAACCTGAAGGTCGCAGGTTCAAATCCTGCCCCCGCAACCAAATAAAAACGGTATTATGTACTTTACACCACAAGACGCAACTGGTAGTATTTCATTACAATTACCGGAGTGGTGTCATGCAATTAACCGCAAAATATTTTCATGATGAAGATGAAGCCAGAATCTTCCTAGAATCCCAACTCTGGCCTGATGGACCCAAATGTCCACATTGCAACGAAACAAAGAACATCTATGAAGTCAGTGGCCGTTCCGGTCTACGTCGGTGCGGCAATCCCTCATGTCGCAAAGACTTCACCGTAACCATCGGAACAATTTTTGAACGCAGTCATGTTCCATTGAATAAATGGCTGATGGCGATCTATCTGTTCTCAACAGCTAAAAAAGGAATTAGTGCCAAACAACTCGAACGCATGCTTGGCGTTTCCTATAAGACAGCATGGTTCATGGGACATCGTATCAGAGAAGCGGCCCATGAGGATTTTTCCATCCCCCTTGGTGGTAATGGGCGTGCCATCGAAGTCGATGAGACATTTTGGGGGAATGAATACCAGAAGCCCGAAGGGGCACGTGGATATGCCCATAAAATGAAAGTTGTGACACTGGTTGAACGTGGTGGACGTTCCCGGTCACTGCATGTCACAGAATTGAATGCCAAATCTGTTTCTGATCTTTTGGCAGAACATATCAATCCGGAAACCATATTGAATACGGATGATGCTGCTTATTATCGTAATGGTGGGAAGCAGTTTATCCGTCATGACGCAGTTAATCATTCTGCCGGTGAATATGTTCGCGGTGATGCGACCACCAATACCGTTGAAGGTTATTTCAGTTTGTTCAAGCGTGGGATGATCGGGACGTATCACAAAGTAGGGATGCGTCATTTGATCCGGTATTGTGCGGAGTTTGATTTTCGCTGGAATACCCGGAAATATAGTGATGCGGAACGTATGACCGAGATTGTGTGTCGCTCACAAGGTCATCGGTTGTTTTATAATAAGCGAGTTGCCTAGAAACTACAGGTTTAGAAATCTATTTTTCATAGATAGTTATGTAATTATTTATGGAGAATAAAAATATGAAACATACTAATGATCAGAATCACAATGATTTGAAAGAAATAATCAATCGTATTCTTTTGAAAGAAAATTTCCCTTTAGTGGAAGAAATATTATCTGTTAAAAAAGTATGGGAGATCGACACTGATAACATCACTGCAAATTATCAGGCCAATCGTCCAATGTGACATCCGGTGTAGATATTGCTTGAATGATCTTAAATAATTGTTGAGCGTTCAAGTCAGCAGTAATTTCACTTTCAGAAATGATTGAACCAATAATTTCCTGCGTTTCAGTGTTTTCGACCGTAACAGACCAGCGGTGCACACCATCTCTGTGAATGCCATTCGATATTTGTGCCGCAATCTTCATTATACCCTCCCATTCAACGATACGGGAAGTATGGTGAGTATTTTACAACCAAGAGTCAATACAGCTTGATCTAATGCATAAAAAACCCGTCTGCCTAATTTCAACAGGAAGACAGACGGGTTCAGAAGATCATGTTTACAAGCCTTACTCACTATCTGGTTTTGATTCCTCCTTCTCTTCCTGTTCCTTCCTCCAAGCTGCATGATTCTTGGCATCAACATCAAAAATAGCAGCATCAATCCCGCGATCTTGAGGCTTGATATCTTCATAGCTGTACGGGGCTGTATGATCATCTTTGGAAGCCTGATCTTCTGATGATTGGGCGTAAACGTCAGAAATCCCAATCAAAACTCCCAATGTCACCAGTGCAATCATTCCATGTTTCATGAGTGAACCCCTATGGTGGAATGGATGATATTTATGATGACTATAAGTGGAGTTTGAAATTTTGGTCAAGCAGAAATGCCACTTATAGCATGTGGACCTATAAGCGGCATTCTACGTAACTCGGTTTATGGAAAAAGCCGAATTACACTCTTTCAGAAAGCAATTTGGGAAACGGGTACGCGAACTGCGTAAAGCCCGTGGTTACTCACAGGAAGCTTTTGCTCATGAGTGTGATATCCACCGGACATACATGGGTGATGTTGAACGTGGGGAGAGAAATATAGCCCTAGACAATATCGTTAAGATAGCGAATGCTCTTGATATTGAATTGTCCGAATTGTTCCTTGGGATAAGCAGGAAATAAGGGGAAGAGCGAAATGAAACTTAGTGAAATATTGAAAGCTATATCTAAAGATACGGATACTAAGTCATTTGATCGTGGTGAAATCGATAAGTTAGAAGAATATATAATAACTTATGATATTAGCGATAGCGATAGAAGAGATAATGTCAGAGATTATATAACAACAGATATGAACGGGAGAATGGTTGCAGAATCAGTTTATTTGATAAGAAGAGATGGGGACATCACATCAAATGAGAGAAAAGAAATATCACGCATGTGTGATAAAGAAAAAGATACCCTGATGATCTTCTATTGCTCGATAGAAAAGATAATTGGATTTAAGGCATCAAACCCAAAATCATGATGCCTTCAATATTCTATTGATGGGTTCCAAACTCCGTCCCATGTTGATTTGTGCCCCAATACCATTTCTTCAATCATGAAGGTAATACCCATTTCTTTTGCCAAGAAATGAAGTAACGTGACACGACGCTCGAAATCTGGTGTGCGGTTTCGTAATTGAGATGTTATCTTAAGGTGTAATTCCATTTCTTTTGCCCATTGATCTATTTCATCAAATGTTTCAAATACCTCCCATCCTAAATCGTCTAATCTGCTCATATCAAAATCTTCCTTAAAATATATGTTGTAATACTATCTATGCTATTTACTCCCAATCATGCTGACTTTTCACAGATACTATGAATTGTGATGCTACCTACATATGGTGTTGCACATACTCTATATAGTATATGTGGTGTTAAGTGCATAATACCGAATAAAAAAGGGATCTACCTTGTGTGGGTCCCTTTTTGTTTTGCTGCGCGGTACATGTGGATTGGAACCCGCAACAGGAAATGCCTGTTGCCAGGTTATATAGCGGCGTAAACTTTACTTGTCCTGCCGCCGCGTGAGCGTTCAATACCCTCTGCCAGTTCCCTTTTTTTAACCCTGCCGCTGCGCGGTGAGCCTTCACAATCGTACTGTTGATAAAGATGAGGGCATCTTCATATTCTGATGCCAAGACCTCGAATATCTCGCGCTAGATGCCGCGTTCTCTCCAGCGGAGATAACGATTATAGACTGTCGTAGGCGGGCCATATCTTCCCGGACGGTCCCGTTAAAGCGTGTCGCACTTAATCTAAACGTCAGTCACTTTTGAGGGCCCGCGGATGCAATACCGGTTCCCAGTTCAATGATCTCGGCGGTGATTTCTTCTTGCCGGACTTGGCGGAGTTTGGCGCGAAACAGATCAAGTTCACGTTCGATTTGGCTTCCGGCAGAGGACATAGCTTGTAATCGCGCTTCATTTTCGGCGGCAAAGGCATGCAGGGATGCCTTGCAGACCTGCGCATGGAAATAATCCGCGCTGAGGCTGTCGACTAAGGCGGTATTTGAAAGCTGTGTCATCGGAGCTGGGGTGTTGGCCAATGTGAACACGCTTAAATCAATGGGGAAAAGAGTATGACGCATGATTTCATTTTGACCGGAATTCCACCCGGAATAGATGACATCGAGGGTTTCGATTTTGCCGTCATTGACACTCTGATAGATGGCTTTGGAAATGTTATCTGCCATTTTGGGAATGCCCGGCGTATGGGACGGCATGGCGGTGCTCCAAATGGGGGAAAGTCCACGCGTCTTGGCGATGGATACCCCACGTGTCCCAACTAGAAACAGCGTTGTTGTCGTTAGATCATCGTCAATGCTTTCAAGTACATGTTCGCTATAGGCGCCGGCAAAGCCTTGTTCAGCACAGAAAATAAGAAGACCCGTTCGGGGCGTTTGGGATGTTGTAACAACGCGGGGTGGCGCGTTATGGGCAAGGACGCTGCTCATGGCTTTTGCGATGGTGGTGGCGTAACTGTCGATGGCGGCGATTTGCGTTCGTGCAACACGGGCACGGGCTGCAGCAATGCCTTTCATGGCGTTGACGACAGCACCAAGTTGTTCGATGCCATCAATGCGGGCGCTGACATCGGCGAGACGGTCGGTCATGATGTCTCTTCCTGTTTGTCAGAGCGGCCATGTGGGGCATTTTTCATGGCATTGGCTTCTTTTTTGTCCTCTGCTTTGACATGGGGTGGGGCTGCTTTGGTGGCGGTATCGGACAATGATGATATGAGGTCATTCATCGCCGTCATCAAAAGGGCGCGTGCGTCATCATCTAATTTACCAGTTTGGGCGATCGCTTGAACGCATTTAGTGGCATTCTTGTTCAATATTTCAGGCAGGCGGGCGCGAAAGTTGGCAACCGCGTCAACCGATAACGGATCAAGCAGGCCTGCTTGGACGGCAAGCATCAGGGCAACTGTGTCGGCAAGACGAAATGGCGTGTGTTGCGGTTGTTTGAGGATTTCGCGAATTCGTGCCCCTCGTTTGAGTTGCTGTTTCACCCGTCCTTCGGGCATGCCGCCAAACCGTGTAAAGACCTCAAGCTCCAGAAATTGTGCGTAGTCGAGCCGCAGTGTACCGGCAGCATCGCGCAATAGCCGTGCTTGCGTTTTACCTCCGACACGGCTGACGCTCAGCCCGATATCGACAGCGGGTTTTTGGCCTTGATGAAATAAAGTCGCATCAAGAACAATCTGCCCATCGGTGATCGAAATCAGATTGGTCGGGATATAGGCCGAAAGATTACCGGCATCTGTTTCGGCAACCGGCAGGGCGGTCAGAGAACCGCCCCCAAGCTCCTTTGACAGTTTTGCCGCACGTTCAAGAAGACGGGCATGAATGTAAAACACATCACCGGGATAGGCTTCACGACCCGGCGATTGTCGGGTTAAAAGGGCAATTTCGCGATGGGTTGCGGCGTGTTTTGACAGATCATCAATGACGACAAGGGCATGTTGCCCCTTATCACGGAAGTATTCCGCCATGGTCATCCCGGCATATGGGGCAATCCATTGCAGTCCCGGCGCGCTGGCAGATCCGGCAACAAGGACGATACAGCGGTCAAATGCGCCTTCTGATTGCAGGGCATCTATGGCGCGGCGCACACTGGATGTTTTTTGTCCGACGGCAACATAGATACAAATCATATCGCTTTCGCGCTGTGCGATGATCGCATCAATTGCCAGTGTGGTTTTTCCCGTCGAATGGTCGCCAACGATCAGTTCGCGCTGCCCCCGGCCAAGCGCAAATAATGTGTCGACCACCACCAGTCCGGTTTGAACCGGTTCGGTAACCAGGTCACGGTCAATGATGGCGGGGGCGGGGCGTTCGATGGGCAGTTTTTCCGTGGTGGAAAGCTCACCCTTATCATCAAGTGGGCGGCCAAGTGGATCGACGACCCGTCCAAGCAAAGCCTCGCCAACCGGAACCTGAACAATCTCGCCTGTACCAAAGACCGCATCACCGGCCTCAATGGTTGTCGTGCCATCAAGTAAAACACACCCGATAAGGTCAGGGTCAAGAACCCTGGCAAAGCCGACCTGTCCACCTGCAAAGCGCAGAACTTCGTCAAGGCGAACATCACGAAGGCCGGAAATCATGGCAACGCCATCACTGATTTCTTCAACCCGGCCTTTATGTTCGGCGCGGGGGCCGACAGATGCCTTGTCAATCGCGTTCCGGGCCGCAATGCGCCAATCTGCATCATTGGGCTGCATTGTTGAGCTCCTTGAGAATCTCGGCGAGATCAGATTGCCAACTGTTATGCAGGACGAAATGCGAGGTTCGGATTTCCATCCCGGCAATCAAATCGGTATCGGTAACGAATGTGATGGTGGGTGTGCTGCCAAGTGCCTTTTGCACAGATGTGGTGATTTTTGCTTTGTCGGCCGCTTTGATATCCGATGCACTGACCAAATCAATGCCATCTGTGGTTTGGGCCAATGCCGCCCGGTCACTTTCGGGCATGTTTGTGATGGCCTTGATGAGGCGCGAAACAAAAGCTTCCTGAATGCTTGATGTGCTAAGCCGTTGCAAAAGTTTTGCCGCGATTTCGGTCGAAAGTTCGGCGGCTTGTTTGGTGGTTTCGATGCGTGCGGTATCTGTATCACGCGCGAGGGATGCCTTTTCTGCGGCAAAGATTTTTTCGGCTTTTTCGCGCGCTTCTGAAAGTGCCGCTTTGGTTGCCGCATCTGCTTCGCATTTTGCAGAACTGAGAATAGTGTCACGTTCTTTGGTTATGCCGTCACGGGCCGCGGCGACTTGGGCTAGGGCCGCATCGGCTTTGGCTTGCGTTTCTTTGGCAGCGTCAAGCATGGCTTTTACAGCGTCTTTGCGCTTGCTAATTGCCGCGGCAACCGGGCGCCAGAATACACGTGACAACAGCCACATCAGGATTAAAACATTGATCGCCTGAAGGCCCAGAGTCCACCAGTCAATTGTCATCGTGTCATCCCAGCAACGGATTGGCAAATAGCAATAAAAGCGCGATCACCAGACAGTAAATTGCCGTTGTTTCAATCATCGCAAGACCAACAAACAGGGTCCGCGAGATAGTATTGGCCGCTTCTGGTTGACGGGCGATAGCGTCCATTGCTGCGGCAACAGCCCGACCTTCGGCCAGCGCAGGGCCGATGGCACCAAACGCCACAGCAAAGGCCGCACATATGATACTCGCAAGGTTCAGATATTCCATTTCATATCCTTTTAGTTGGGGGAATGAGGTGGCTTGTGTTTGGAATGATGCGCGCCATCTTCGACGGCAGATGTAATGAATACCATCGCCAGAACGGCAAAGATGTAGGCCTGAACAAGCCCGGTCAGTAGATCAAGTGCCATAAGGGGGATGGGCACAAGAAGCCCGGCGAGTGATGCAACAATCCCGATGACGAACACCCCGCTCATCACATTGCCAAAGAGACGCACAAACATGGAAAACGCCCGCGTCACACTTTCAATCATATTAAGTGGGATCATTACGGGATTGGGGGCGGCAAAAGATCGCAGATATCCTCTGACGCCAGAACCTCTTATGCCGAACCAGATGACAGACAGGAACACCAGTGTTGCAAGAGCAGCATCGGTTTCAAGTTGGGCCGTCGGTGGCTCAATACCAGGGACCAGTGATGACCAGTTTGCGATCAGGATAAACAGGAACAATGAGCCAATAAAACCGCGATAAGGTGCTGGTTCTGCGCCGCTTGTTTCACGAATTTGGTTGTCAATGGTGTCTACCAGAAGTTCGAGGGCCGCCTGACGTTTGGTGGCGGTTAGATCAAGTTGCCGGGTCAGTAGAAAAGCACCCGTGATCAGAATGATCATGATCCCCCAAGTGGTGACAACGGCAAGCGTGATGGGGACGGGGCCCAGATAAAAAAGAACTAGGGATTCAAGTGGCGAGGTCATGCGCGGACGCCCCATTTACGACGGATGATGAGTTCGCGTCCTGCGATGACACCAGCCAATGTACCAAGAATTCCAATCCCACCGGTTGGAATAGCAATGGCAAACCCCGCCGCCAGAACAATCAATCGGGCGAATGCCAAAGCGATGACAAGTGCAGGTTTGTGCCCTTTGACGATCAGATCGGCCGTCAATTGCAGGCTGCGAAAATAGACAGCCCCCAAAACACCCCCGCCAATAAAACAAACCGGGAGCAGCAGTAAAATTGGCCAAGTATCAGGATGCATCATCGCGTATTCATCCATTTCCAAGCAGACCATCCGCCGATTAACAGCCCCACAACCAAAAGGGGGCCTGTCCAGAAAATGCCGGTTTCAAGACGTTTATCGATCCAGTGCCCCAAAAACAGCCCACCAAGGGTCGGTACAATAATGATCCAGCCCAGTACCCCGATTTGCGCCAAACGCCGCCCGATTGACATGTCGCCTTCGCGCAACCAGCGCTCTTGTCGATCGCGACGCAGCCGGACTTCGCGCACCAATGGGTCTTCGTTTGGTGATGGCGAATTTGGGTGTTTGTCCGATGTTTCTGTCACCGGAAAGATTCCTTGTTTGCTGTTGCGCCAAGACGCGTGATCATTTGTCGAATGGCGTGCATCTGTAAACGCATTGCCTCAACATGCTCGACCCGTTCTTCGTCGGCTTCTGACTGAAAGCGGAGCAAGACTTCCTCATCAAGTGTTGAAAGGTCGTCGCCGGTGACAGCTTCGCGGGTTGCGATGGCGACGTTTGTTTTCCCGCTCACGGTCATGACACCTTTGCGCACGGCACAAAACCGATCTTTGTCTGCAACGCGCCAGCTAACGATTGAAATTGAAAGTGCGGTTAAAAACGGAGCATGGCCGGGAAGGATGCCAAAACTTCCGCTGTCATCTTCTGCGCGCAGACTTTCAATTTCTTCGTCAACGATAATTGAAAGCGGGGTGATGATCTCAAGCCTCATGCGCGGGCCTCCTTATCGGCAATACCTGCGTCTTGCTTTTTCTCTGCCGCATTTGCTTTGGCTTCTTTCGCGCGGGCATCCTCGAACGTTCCGACCATATAAAGCGAGCTTTCCACCCAGTCATCTGCTTCACCGCTTAGAATAGCCCGACATCCTGATAGGGTATCGGCAAGCGGAACACTGGTGCCCGGGGTGCCGGTGAAGGCCTGTGTGACCATGAACGGCTGGGTTAAAAAACGTTGCAGTCGTCGGGCTCGTTTGACGATTTTTCGGTCCTCAGCACCCAGTTCTTCGATACCCAGCAACGAGATAATGTCGGTCAGTTCCCGAAACCGTGCCAGAGCCTGACGGACGGCTTCGGCAGTTGCGTAATGTTCTTCGCCAACGACCAGCGGGTCGAGTAACATCGACGATGAACCAAGCGGATCAATCGCTGGATAGAAACCTTCGGCGGCCTGGCTTCGTGACAGCACGATGACGCAATCCATATGGCTTGAAATGGTGGTTACGGCCGGATCGGTAAAATCATCGGCGGGCACATAGACGGCCTGAATTGCGGTGACAGCAGCGCCTGCAACCGATGCAATGCGTTCCTGAAGTCCGGCAACTTCGGTTGCCAGGGTTGGCTGATAGCCAACACGTGATGGTAAACGGCCCAACAGGCTTGATACTTCTGCACCGGCTTGGACAAAACGAAATACATTATCCATCAGCAACAGCACATTTTGATGCTTCTGATCGCGAAAATATTCCGAAACCGTCAAGGCGGTCAGTGGGGCGCGCCAACGCGCACCGGGCGGTTCATTCATCTGCCCATAGACAAGCACTGTTCGTTCCAAAACGCCCGATGCTTGCATTTCGGTCAGAAGTTCATGACCTTCGCGCGACCGTTCGCCAATGCCGGCAAACACCGAAATGCCTTTGTATTTCTCGACCATGGCATGGATCAGTTCCATCACCAGAACCGTTTTCCCAACACCGGCACCCCCAAACATTGCCGCCTTGCCGCCCTGGGCCATCGGGGTCAGAAGATCAATGACCTTGATCCCCGTTTCGAAGATATCGGTTGTGCGTGTTTGTGATTGCAAAAGTGGCGGTGATGCATGGATCGGACGACGTGGTGTATCTTTGTGAAGTGCGGGGCCGTTATCTTTCGGTTCGCCGACAACATCAAGAAGTCGCCCGAGAACAGCCTCTCCAACAGGAACAGTGACAGCGGTTCCGGTTGCGTGAACAGCCACACCACGTGCCAATCCTGCTGTGGATTGAAAGGCAACAGCACGCAAGGTGTTCAGGTCAAGGTGACTGTGAACTTCCAAGGTCAAGGGAGTTGGCCGATCCCATGCCACTATTAGTGAAGAATTGATCGGCGGTAAATCTGTATCGCTGAAAACCACGTCAACAACCGCACCGCGAACTGCGGATACGATACCGTGTAAGTGGTGAATGTTTTCGTCGGTTAGGGCGTCATCCGATTGCATGATAGTAAGCCCTCCTGACCAGTGACGGTCACGGCATTGATGAACTTTGACAGTTCATTCATCAATATCATAGCTGCAAATGGTGAGCCGAATATTGATTTATATTAAGTTTTATTTCGTCGATCGGTTTTCATGTCACGGGCTGCAATGGTGGGGCACTTAATGACCCAATGCCTTCTCGCTCTCGTGCGGGCTTTTCAAATGTTCGTTTGTCGGGTGCAGGGGTACAAACTGGCGATGCCTTGCATGCGCGCGTGAGCGATAAACGATCATTATAAACTTCAAGTTGAGCTGATTGCGCTCTTTCTTATGTATATCAGCGCCGTTTTCGGGCTTGTTTTCTTGGCATGTTAATTGCTGTTTCCTCAGTCCTTATCAACTTAGGGAGGAAACAATGCATAAATCAAAAATACTCATCGCAGCGTCGGTCATTCTGGGCATGACCAGTGCAACAGCGGTTCAAGCCGAAGACCGGTTTGCATCAAAATTTGGTCCCGAAGATCAGATTGGTGCGGCGAATAATCTGAGTGCGGATACGACCTTGGCTGCGAGCAAACTGATTTCGACGGGCAAGGTTTATTCGCTGGGGATGGTTATCTCGCGCGAGACACCGGCCTTTGCGCCGCGTGGTGTTGCGGTTACGGTTTTCTCGCCAAGTCAAAGTGGTAACAAGACCATCGGCAGCAATTCCGGAACATATAATGATGATATGTTCACAGGCTGGTTGGGGGTAGGCACCCAGATTGATGGCCTTGGTCATCTTGGTGACCATCATACCTATTATAATAACAACCATGCCGAGGACTTTGTTTTGGCCACCGGCCTGACCAAGCTTGGTATTGAAAATGTGCCACCAATGGCAACCCGTGGTGTGTTACTTGATATCGCGGCGATCAAGGGAACCGACCGTCTGGAAGGCGGGTATGTCATTAGTCTTGATGATGTGATGAAAGCCCAGAAAGCCGCCGGGACGGAAATCCGCAAAGGTGACGTGGTTCTGTTCCACACGGGATGGCCTATATGGTCGGACCGAACCCGGTGTTGGTCTTGAAGCGGCTGCATGGTTGGCCGACAAGGGCGTGGTCGCCGTGGGTGCCGATACATGGGGGCTTGAAGCCGTCCCGCATGAAGACCCTGATGCGTTTTTCCCGGTCCATGTTAAACTTCTGGCCGAGAACGGGGTCTATATCCTTGAAAATATTGTAACCCGCGACCTTGCCGCTGATGGTGCGCATGAGTTCCTGTTTGTGCTTGGTCAGGCCAAGCTTAAGGGAGCTGTGCAGATGATCATTAACCCGGTTGCGGTGCGTTGATCCAAGGCTGTTAACGTTAAAAACGAAAACCGGCGGTCCATCGGGATCGCCGGTTTTCTTTTGGATGATCGATCTTCTGGGCTTAGTAGACTTGCCGATAGATGGCCTCGATCTCGGATGCGGTCATATCACGCGGGTTGCTTTCGATCAGGCGGTAAATCTTGGTAAAGACCTCATCAGCCATTTCAGGCAAGGCGTCTTTGGTAACGCCAAGATCACGCAGGCGGGTTTCAAGGCCGCTGGCCGGAACCATTTCTTCGATGCGTTGAACAAACTTTTCTGCGGCTTCTTCGTCGGATTTAAAGTCTGTCTGATCGAGAATACAGGGTGCCAATTCGGCGTAAAGTTTGCCTGCTGCGGGCAGGTTAAAACGCAGAACCTGCGCCATGACCAGTGCATTGGCATGACCATGCGGAATATGAAAACGCGCACCAAGCGGATAGGCCAAACCATGAATGGCGGCAACGGATGCATTGGCAAAAGCCATTCCGGCAATCAGGGATCCTTGCAGCATGGCCGAACGGGCATCCTTGTCCGACGGGTTTTCAATCACCTTCATCAGGTTTTTGCCCAGCAAAGACAAAGCAGTCACTGCCATGCCATCAGCAATCGGGTTTTTGCGCGTGCGACTTGTATATCCCTCAATCGCGTGGACCATCGCATCCAGCCCCGTGGCCGCAGTTACTTTTTGCGGCAGGCCATAGGTCAGTTCCGGGTCCAGAAGGGCGATATCGGGCATCAGTTGCGGGGTATAGACAACCTGTTTGAGGTTATCGGGATCGGTAATGACCGAAACCCAGGTAACCTCGGATCCAGTACCGGCCGTAGTCGGGATTTGGATCAGGGGCAAGCGATCACCAACCGCCTTGTCGATGCCGTAGATTTCGTTGATGGTTTGATCTGAATTGATCAGAAGCGCAACCAGCTTGGCACTGTCAAGCGAGCTTCCCCCGCCAAGACCGATAACGCCATCGGCCTTCCAGTCTTTTGCTCCATCGATTGCCTTTTGGACAATATGCTGGGGGGGATCTGCGGCAACCTCGGAAAATATCTGTACCGCGATCCCAACGGATTCCAGTGATTTTTGCACCTGATCAGCAAAACCAAGTGCGACAATACCCGGATCGCAGACGATGGTGACACGGGTGGCACCCAGTTCTTTCATCAACGGGCCGGTTTTGATAATGCCACCGGCTTCGCAGATGATGCGCGGGACACTTCGAAACATGAAACTCATGATTGGTTTCCTTATCCGGGATCAGTTGGCTTTCCCGGCAAGACCGCCGAGGCACATATATTTGATTTCAACAAAGTCATCGACGCCGTATTTCGACCCTTCACGGCCGATACCGGATTCTTTGACACCGCCAAACGGTGCTGCCTCTGTTGAAATGATCCCTTCATTAATGCCGACAATGCCGTATTCAAGTGCCTCGCCAACCCGCCAGATGCGCCCGATGTCACGGGCATAGAAATAGGCTGCCAGGCCAAACGGTGTATCGTTGGCCATGCGGATGGCTTCGTCTTCATCGTGGAACCGAAACAATGGTGCAACCGGACCAAAGATTTCCTCGGAGAAAATCCGCATATCGGCTGTGACACCGGTCAGAATGGTCGGAGTGAAGAAATTGCTGTCTGGTTTTTCGCGCTTGCCGCCAAGGACGGCTTTTGCCCCCTTGGAAACCGCATCGGCGACCAGTGTTTCAACCTTTTCGATGGCCTTGGTATTGATCAGCGGACCCTGTGTCACGCCATCTTCGGTGCCGTTGCCAACGCGCAGTTTGGCAACCGCGTGACTAAGTTTTTCAGCAAAGGCATCATAAACACTGTCCTGTACCAGAATGCGGTTGGCACAAACACAGGTCTGACCGGCATTGCGGTATTTTGATGCAATCGCACCAGCAACGGCTTCGTCAAGGTCTGCATCATCAAAGACGATAAACGGGGCATTGCCGCCCAGTTCAAGACTGACTTTTTTGACGGTATCGGAACATTGCCGCATCAAAAGTTTGCCAACCTGCGTCGATCCGGTGAAGGACAATTTGCGCACAATCGGATTGCCGGTCAGCTCGTTTCCGATTTCCGCCCCGTGCGATGCCGTCACAACATTGATAACCCCATCAGGGAAACCAGCACGACGGGCCAGTTCAGCCAAAGCCAGTGCGGTTAGCGGGGTGTCTTCGGCCGGTTTGATGACAACTGTACATCCCGCAGCCAAGGCCGGGGCACATTTGCGCGTAATCATCGCCATCGGGAAGTTCCACGGCGTAATGGCGGCAACAACCCCGATGGGTTGTTTGACGGTGATGATGCGTTTATCCGCACCATGTGATGGAATGACATCGCCATAGATGCGTTTGCCTTCTTCGGCGAACCATTCAATGAAGGATGCGCCATAAGCGACTTCACCGGCGGCCTCGGCAAGGGGTTTGCCTTGTTCGCGGGTCATCAGAAGGGCAAGGTCATCCTGTGCTGCCATGCAAAGGTTAAACCATTTACGCAGGATGTTCGCACGGTCTTTTGCCGTTCGTGCACGCCATGCTGGCAGGGCGGTGTTCGCACTTTCGATGGCGTAACGGGTTTCAGATGCACCCATATCAGGCACATCGGCAAGATGTTCACCCGTGGCCGGATCAAGCACGGCAAAGGTTTTGCCAGATGTCGCATCTGTCCATGCGCCATTGATGTGGCCTTTGGTTTGCCAAAGGGCGGGATCATTCAGGGTAAGGGGCATTGTGGGGCTCCGTCGTTAAAGTACGGTGGCGTAGATATCGCGTGCGGCGGCAAAGGTCATTTCGCGCGGATTATTGATCAATAACCGTTCGACCTTCATCGCATCGGTTGCCAACATGTCCAGGTCGCTTTCTGATACACCGACTTCGCGCAATGTTTTGGCAAAGGGCATGCGTTGCACCATGTCGGTCATAAAATCGATGAAACGATCACATGCGACCTTGTCATCGGCAAAACGTTCGGCTGGCAGCACCGCACGGGCAAGTTCGGCGTACTGGTTGCGTGCAGCGTCACGATTGAATTTCAGGACTTCGATCAGGACCAGTGCGTTGCTGTGACCATGCGGAACATGGAAATGACCGCCCAGCGGATAAGCCAGTGCATGGACCGCTGCAACCGGGGCATTGGCAAAGGCCATCCCGGCCATCATTGATCCCTGAAGCATGGCTTCGCGGGATGCCTGACTTGGGTTCGTCGAAACTGCATCGTCAATATTGGTGGTCATCAGTTGCAGCGCGCGGATGGCCAGACCGTCAGACAGGGCATTTTTCTTGTACTTCGTCGTATAGGCCTCAATCGCGTGAACCATGGCATCAATGCCGGTCATTGCCGTGATTGATGCCGGAAGACCCATGGTCAGTTTGGCATCCAGAAGCGCGATATCAGGATACAGAAGGCTTGAAACAACCCCCTTCTTTTCCTGTGTCGGGGTGGTGACGATCGAAATTGGTGTGACTTCCGATCCGGTTCCTGCCGTTGTCGGAACCTGTATCAGTGGCAGGCGCGGGCCTTTGGCCAAACCGATACCATAGATGTCGGAAAGTTTCTGATCGTGACCGCATAAAAGCGCAACCAGCTTGGCGGTATCCATCGATGATCCGCCGCCCAAACCGATAATGATATCGGCATTGAAATCAGTCGCACCTTTGACAGCGTCAAGAATGGTGGATTCCGGTGGGTCGGCTTCAACCCGTGTCCACAGAAGGGTTTCAATCCCTGCCTGTTTAAGGGCATCAAACGGGGCATCAATCAAACCGACCTTTTGAAGGCCAGGATCGGTGATCAGTATCGCACGCTTTGCGCCCAGTTCGGAACACAGCGCCCCCAGTTTCAGGGCACCATCAAATTCACAAATAACGCGCGGGGTGGTTTCAAATGTAAAATCAAACATCGGGGAACCTCTTTTCAGGCGGGCTGTATTTCGGCGGCGTGAACCGTGCCGCGTTCGATGCGGTACGATCCATCGACCAGATCGGCGGAATGGATGTCGTCGGATTCAGAAATCAGGACACATAACCCACTGCTGCCGAGGCTTGCGATTACTTCGCTTAATCGCCGCGACAGAACCGGGGCGACGCCTTCGAACGGTTCATCAAGTAACAGCAACCGGCGACCGGGCATCAGGGCACGGGCAAGTGATACCAGTTTTTGCTGGCCACCGGAAAGCTGAAGGGCGCGACGATGACGGAACTGGGCAATTTCCGGTAACAGATCATAGGCCCATTCAAGCCGTTCGGCCGCATCCTTGATGCCATTGGTCCATGCAGGCATCAGGATATTTTCCTCGACCGTAAGGGACGGGATCAGGCGCCGGTCTTCGGGCATATAGCTGATGCCGCATCTCGCACGTCGGTAATCGGCCATCTTGCGCAGGTTCTGGCCATCAAAGGTGATCGCACCGTCTTCTGCGTTAAGCAGGCCCATGATGGCCCGCATCAAGGTGGTTTTGCCGGCCCCGTTATGACCGATCAGGCCAATCATTTTGCCTTCGGGAACGCTTAGTGTTACATCGCGCAGGATCGGGATGTTGCCGATAGATACATTCAGATCTTTGATATCAAGGGTCATGATGCACCGTTCCCTTTTTTCTGTGTGGGGCGATGCCCGGTCACAAGATCGCGGACCCGTTCATCGGCCAGAACGGCCGATGGTTTGCCATCGGCAATGATTTCACCGCTATAGAAGGCAAGAACCCGCGAGACATAGCGTTCGACAACATCCATGTCGTGTTCGACAAACAGCACGGTCACACCATGCTGACGCACGGCATTCATCACCGTATCCATCAGTCCGGTTTTTTCATCCATGCTGACACCGCTGGTTGGTTCATCAAGCAGCAGCATCTGCGGATTGCCGATCAATGCCATTGCAATATCGACCAGTTTGCGCGCGCCTTGCGGGACGGCAGTGACGGTCGAATTGCGATAATTGACAACCCCGAATTCGGTGAGGATTTCTTCGGCACGTGCTATGCGCGCATCACTGCGAAGCGGGCTTAGGAAACTGGGGCGGGGGCTTTCGGCAGCGGCAAGGGCAACGACAAGATTGTCGATAACCGACATTTCCGGGAACAGCTGCGCGACCTGAAACGACCGGGCCATTCCTGCACGGGTAATCGCGCGCGGGGAATGACCAAGGATGGATTTGCCATTGAACAGGATTTCACCACGCGTCGGTTTTAAATAGCCGGTGACCATATTGATGAAGGTGGTCTTGCCCGCACCGTTGGAGCCGATAACACCGACAATTTCGCCTTTTGCGACCTGCACATTCAGGTCCTTGGCCGCAATGACGGCGCCGAATTCCTTGTTCAGGGATCGGGTTTCAAGAATGTTGGTCATGCGCGTTCTCCTGACTTTTCACGTGAGACCAGGCTCCAAAGGCCCTTTGGCAAGAACACGATGACGCCAAGCAATGTGAAACCGAGGATCATCTGCCAGGTGTGGGGGACAAACTCGATTGCGTAGGTCCGGACGACCGAGAAGACAATGGCAGCAATGAACGGGGCTGCGACATGGCCAAGTCCGCCCAGAAGGGCAATGAAGATGAATTCGCCCGATGTCGTCCAATAAGCCATTTCCGGGTCAACATGACCGGTTGCAAGGGCGGTTAACCCGCCGCCAAGTGCCGAAACGGATGCTGCGGCGACATAGTTGCCGTACAAAACCCAACGTGGGGACAGGCCAAGATATTCCACCCGGACTTCGTTTTCACGTATGGCTTCGCAAATGACACCGATACCGGCCTTGGTATAACGATGGATTAAAACCGCAATCACAAGACCGGAAAGAACTGTCATGGTGAAAACGGTTTGCTGGCTTCCGGCGCCGACTTCGGGGGCCCAGCCAAATACGGTCCAGTTATGAACGTTAAAGCCATCCGTGCTGCCCAGACTCTGACTTTTGACCAGAATGCCAAACAGGATCATGGAAAAGGCCAGTGACAGCATCGCAAAGAAGATATCGCGATATCGCGTCAAAAGCAGACCAAGGATCATGGCAACGACAATGGCAACCAATACACCCAGCGCAAGGGCGGCAATCGCATCATGAATGCCAAAAAATTGCCCGCCCATGCCGACGGTATAGCCGCCGATGCAATAAAACAGGCCCTGACCAAATGAGACGAGACCGGAACGCATCTGCATGACCACGCCTTGTACAACCAGCGCCTTGGCAAAGGCGATGGTCATAAGGAAGATCAACCAGCCGGGCGATACAAACCCGAAGAGTACACAGGCAATTGCGACCGCCGCCAGCGAGATTTCAGTTTTATCAAAACGCATGTCAGATTTTCCTCGCGAGCGTTCGGCCGAACAGGCCTTCGGGGCGGAACGCCAGAACCAGCGACATCACGCCATAAATGACGAAAAGCTCGAATTCCGGGGCATAGTGCACAGCGGCTGCACGGCTTAGCCCGACAAGAAGAGCACCAACCGCAGCACCACCGATGCTGCCAAGTCCGCCAATTACGACGACGGCAAAGGCCAGAACGATAACTTCAATCCCGATACCCGGGACAACCGAAATGGCAGGGGCGGTTAACGCACCAGCGAGCGCGCCAAGTGTCGTGCCAAGAACAAAGGTGATGGTAAACATCAGGCGGACATTGACACCCATCGCGACCGAAATTTCGCGGTCGTGAATCATGGCACGCAGGACTTTGCCCTGATTGGTGCGTTCAAGCCATGCCCAAAGGCCGAGCCCAAGCAGGGCCGAAACGCCGACAAGTGCAAGATCGTAATTGGAAACCTTTAAAAGGCCGAGTGACGTTCGACCCAGTTCGGAATAGGGCTGATACGCGAAATACGGGCTAACCCCCCAGACGATTTTCATCGTGTCTTCAAGGATCAGCAACAGCGCATAGGTAATGATGACCATCAGGATTTCATCGCGGCCATACATCAGGCGCAGCAATCCACGTTCAACGATCACACCAACAATCAGGCCAGCAACCAGTGCGGCACCAACGAGTAAAAGATAACTGATCCAGGCCGGGCCAATACCATTGTTGAAATACCAGCCAACAAGGGAAGCCGCAGAATAGGCACCAATGGCATAGAAACTGCCATGGGCCATATTCAGGATGCGCATCACCCCGTAAATTACGGTAAGGCCGGCAGCTACAAGAAACAGCCACGAGGCATAGATCGAGCCATCGATCAGGACGGCAAGAAGACTTGTCATCACGAAATTCCAGTACACGAGAGAAAGGGCGGGCATCCCCCAAAAGAGATGCCCGCAGTCTCAGGGAAGCATGGGATTAGTTACAGGTAGCACCCGGGAAACCTTCGGAGATCCAGGTTGCTGCATCCACACCTTCTGGCGGGGTTACGCATTCACCATCGAACGAAACGGCATTGACGATGGATGCTTTGCCGTCTTCGTAATGGTATTGCCCATAGGTGATGCCCTGCATGGCTTGATGACCATTGGCACGCGCCATTTCAACGGTACCTGATACCGATTCAAAGGTTGCGCCCTTGATGCCAGAAGCAAGCTGTTCTGCCGTCGGGATTTCCTTGTCGGCAACGCCAGCATTCTCGGCCGCAAATTTCAGACCAAGGATGGCCTGCACCATTTTGGTTGCCGGATAAACCGGATCAAGATCATAGGCCGCGTTGTAGACACCCTTGAACCAGGTGTTGAGTTCGTTGTTCGGTGCAAAGGCACCAAACGGACCGCGTGCCCCAATGATCATGCCATTCGGGGCTTGATCTTTATAGTTGGCAAAGCTTGCTTCGCCACAGGTCAGAAGGCCGGTTGCATCTTCAAGAAGGCCACGGGCATTTGCCTGAAGGACAAGGGCTTCCATGTCACCACCCCAGAAGGAGCTGTGAACGATTTCCGGGCGTTTTACTGACAGGGCAGAAATTTCTGCGCCGTACTGACCCTGATAGATTTTCGGGAACTGTTCTTCGACGATTTCGGCATCAGGAAGAAGTTTTGCCGCAGCCGCAGTGAAATCAGCCCAGCTGTCCTGGCCCCAGGAATAGTTCTGCTGGATACCCGAAAGACGGGTTACGTCCGGGCGGGTCGCTGCGAGGTAACGCACTGCACCGATATTGTCGACCGATGCGTCAAGGCCGGTACGGAACATGTACTGGGCGTCGGCATTGTCGGCAAACAGACGGGGAGTCCCGCAATCATATGCGATGGTGAAGGTTTTCAACTCTTCGGCAACGGGTGCGATGGCAAGGCAATCACCCGACGAAACATAACCAATGACAGCATCGACTTTCTGACGCTGAACCAGGTTGCGGTATTCTTCGACCTGTTTGGTCGCGCCACCGGCTTCGTCAATGATGACGGCTTCGATTTCCAAGCCATTGATGCCCATTTTATTGTATGGGGCCGGAACGTCGCCTTTGTTCAGTGCTTCAACAAGTACTTTGGCGGCATTGGCGGACGGAACACCGAACGGACCAGCAGCCGGACCGGACAGGAACGTCACGATACCAACACGGAACTTGCCGTTTTCAGCGGCCGATGCGCCGGATGCGAGACCTGCCGACAGGGCAAGAGCCGCGACGCCCGAAACCAGGTATTTGCTGAAGTTTGATTTATTGTTCTTCACTTTTTCCTCCCTAGGAAAGGTTTATGGTGTTGGTGGTGGAACAGCCTCTGACCCGCCCGCCACAGCATCGCGGCGGAGTTTGACCATCTTTTTTGATGGTTTGAGGTCTTCGGCGTCATAGATCGCCCAATTTCCAACCATCAATTTTGACGGCGGAAAATCTTCGTTATGGACGACGGTGCCCACGGCTTGCGCCTGGACAATCTGGTGGGTGTCTGGATCGATATAGGATGCAAAACCCGGCGGATCTTCGGGCAGGGCAAGTTGCAATCCTTCGAGTGCCTTGATCAAGGCGCGGTCATCGTCTGCGCTGCCTGCTTTTTCAATCGCACGTGCAATCGCCATGATGCCGGTATATGCGCCTTCGGCGGCATAGGTCGGATAGCGGCCGGTCATTTCATGAAACTGGGTGACAAATCGTTTGTTGCGTCCGGTATCGGGCCAGTTGTTATGGTGGCGTGCCGACAGGATCAGCCCCGGATAAGGTTGATCGCCCAGCGCCATCATCACATCGTAATTTGCCCCGGTATCAAAATTGGCCAACCGGGTGGTTTCAAAGAAACGGGTGGTTGCGGCCTGTTTGATAAAGGCAATGAAATCCCCCCCCCAAAGTGCGGTGACAACGATGTCGGCCTTTGCGGATTGAAGGGCGTTGATATAGATCGAATAGTCCGGCTCATACAGCTTTGGCCATAGTTCCCCGACGCTTTCATATTCAACACCCAGTTCGTTGAGTGCCAGTTGAAGGTCGGTCCAGGAAACATGGCCGTAATCATAATCCGGGCCAATAAAAGCCAGTTTGCGCCAGCCGGTTTCTTTTTGCAGGTCACGCAGGTACCGCGCACCTGCCGCCATCGAGGTCCAGCTGTCATTGGTGACACGGAAATAATATTCATGCCCGGCTTCGATGCTTAGCCGTGATGATGCATGATCGGTACCGACCATGATGATTTTTTCGCGCAGGGCAAGATCACTGACCGCATGGGCCACACCGGATGAAACGATGCCACAAAAGAATCGGACCTTGTCATTGGTGATGAAGTCCTGCGCCAGACGCACGGCATAGGATGCCTTTGACCGTGGATCGTCGGCAATGATGCGCAATTTGGGGGCCGGCAGACCGGTTGCGGCTTCGGCCGCAAGGTCATCAAGCGCAATCTGGATGCCAGCAATGCTGTCACGGCCATAAGTCGCCGATCTGCCGGTCATCGGGTACAAACAGCCTACGACCGCGTCCGCCTCTGCGGGCGTCGCGCCGAGTTCAAAACGTTCTGCCTGTGCAGGTTTGCCTGTCAACAGGATCAACGTTGCTGCAATGATGGTGATGCACCCGGAAACCGGGCGATATCGCATCTCCATGACTTTCCTCCCTACGAATGGTTGTTCCATTCGTGTTTGTACCTTTGTCGAGCTATTCCGCAAAGGCTGTGCCAGTTCAGGGCAATCTGGTTGGAAGTCAGTCAGGACGCGGTTTTTCGCGTTTCAGGGTGTTTTCAACGCATCGGGTTGATCGCCAGGTGGAGCGGTTGTCGCTCCAAATGAAAAACCCGAATGAGCGGTTTTCGCTCATTCGGGTTTTAAATCTTGCAAAGTCAAAGGGGCGTTACTGCAAGCCAAGCCGCTGCAAACGTCGTTTCAGAGCATGGCGTGAAATGCCAAGAATTTCTGCCGCACGTCCTTTGTGACCATCCGCCTGTTCAAGTGCATCCTGCACAATGTGGCGTTCGGTCACATCAAGACGATCTTGTAGCTGGGGGGGGGTGGGGCTTGTCGAACGATTTATTTCATTCGTCTGGTGTATGTCATCCTGATGGTGAAATTCACCTGGCAGCAAGTCGGCAGAGATTGTCTTGCCCGGATAGAGGATTGTCAGGCGTTCGATCAGGTTTTTCAGTTCACGCACATTGCCGCGCCACTGATGGGCGTGCAATATTTCCCGTGTTTCGGTGTCAAACTGGATCGGGTGGCAACCTTCGGCCTGTGCCTGTCGATCCGCGAAATGGGTGACAAGGCTTAAGATATCTTCGCCGCGTTCCCGCAGGGCCGGGATGTCGATGGTAATGACATTCAAACGATAAAACAGGTCTTCACGAAAATGACCAAGACGAACTTGTTCGGCAAGGTCGCGGTTGGTCGCGGTAATCACGCGCACATCGGCCGATGCAGATCGTTCTGCGCCCACCGGGCGATAGTCACCATTTTCCAGAAAGTGCAAAAACTTGGCCTGAAGAGCGAGGGGTAGTTCGCCAATTTCATCCAGGAACAAGGTACCGCCATCGGCAAGCCGGACCAGACCGGTGCGTTTTTGATGCGCGCCGGTATAGGATCCTTTTTCGGCACCAAACAATTCGGATTCAATCAGTTGTTCGGGCAATGCCGCACAGTTGACTTCGACAAAGGCGCGGTCTTTACGGGGGCTTTGGCTGTGAATGGCGCGCGCGACCAGTGCTTTGCCGGTGCCTGATTCCCCAAGCAGTAAAATGCGGCTTGCACTGCTTTGGGCGACCCGGTCAATGGTTGTGCGTAATGCGCTCATGGCGGCACATTCGCCGATCAGACCGTTGGTCGGGACAACGTCACGACGGCGATGATAATCAAGTTCAAGCGCAACCTGGCTTTGATCCAGCGTGGTCTTGATGGTGTGGATCAGCTCATCAAGTTCAAACGGTTTGCTAAGATAATCCGCCGCACCATTTTTGACGGCGTGAACGGCGGCGCGTGTATCGCCATGTGCCGAAATCATGATGACCGGGATGCTGATATCAAGTTTCTGGATGCTGGCAAGCACTTCCATACCGTCCGCGCCGGGCAAACGAAGGTCCAGCAAAATGATATCGAATTGCTGTTTGCGCACGACAAGAAAGGCGTCTTCGCCGGAATGTACACCGGTGACGTCCATTCCTTCTGTGCGTAACGCAAAGCTTAGTGATCGGACGAAAGATTCTTCATCGTCGACGATCAGTATGCTGATCCTCTTTGACATTTCCTGATGTTTCCTCCCGACTGTTTCCCGGTTCTGTTGCCGGGAACGTCAATATTATCGTCGTGCCCTCTTGCGGGGCGCTTTCGATGTTGATCATACCGTGATTGGCTTCAACCAATTGCTGACTGATTGTTAATCCCAATCCGGTGCCTTTGCTTTTCATCGTAAAAAATGGCTGGGTTACGTCAAGTAAATGCTCGCGCGGAATACCACAACCATCATCGGTTACGCGAATTTCGACCGTTTTGCCATGATCCTCGGCCCGCAAGTTGACCGTGCCGCCCGCATCGCACGCCTGCACAGCATTGATTCCAAGGTTAAGCAGAATTTGGAATATCTGCTCGGGATCAACATAGATGTTGAGACGGGAATCACCGCTTGTGAAAAATCGCACATTTGCTTCGGCAGCAACAGGTTCAAGTAACAGGGATGTTTGCCGGAATAATTCGCGGATGGCTGTTGGTTGCGGTGCGGCCTCGCCGGGGCGCCCATATGATAACAGATCATTGACCACACGTGACAGTCGATCAATCTGGGTCCCCATATCGTCAAGAAGCGTTCTGCGTTCTTCGTCTTTTTCACGACGGGTCAGGGCCTGAACCGTCGTTTTCATTGTGGCAAGCGGGTTGCGGACTTCGTGGGCAACCCCGGTGGCAAATTGGCCAAGCACGGCAAGCTTTTCAGCGCGGACCGTGCGATCGATCAATTCCTTTAACTGCCATGCCATTGTGTTGAAGGCTTTGGCGACGATGCTGATTTCATCACGTCTTCGGCCTTCGGGCAGGCGGTAATAAAGGTCACCTGATGCGATGCTGTTGGCGCCTTGAACAAGGGTGTCAACCCGTCGGCGCAGGCTGCGCGACAGGGCAAAGAATATGGCAAGGATCACCGCAATAATCAGAATGGCAGCGGCATAAAGCCACAGGCGCGTTTCATCAATCGGTTGCAGAATGGTGCCAGGGTGAACGCTCATGACAATGTTCCAGCCCGGAAGGATGCTTGGTCCTTCAACCAGTTCGCCGGTAACCTCGGCGGGGCGACCTGACGGGTCGAGAACCGCACCGCCCGGTGTGCGCAGCAGCGGTTCGATCACCCCGGCAACACCGGCACTTGCCAGAAGTTCTGTCAGGGATGACAGACGGACATGCAGTGCGACTGAAACATTCTGGCCAAGTCCCGAATCACGGATTTGCTGGCGCATTAAAAGCCAGCCGGAATTGCCATTTTCGGGCAATTGAGGACCAATAAATTCGACCCCTTCGTGGGTGACGCGTGGCAGGCTGCTAATATCCCAGTCGGTTTTGGACCAATAGGGCGGGCCGGAAGCCGCCTGACCGGCGACAAGACGATCAAGCCGGTCTTGCCAGTCAAAAAACAATACGCCATAGAGGTCGGGAGAATCTGCTTCGACCCTCAAAAGCGTCAGGGCTTCATCGGCTTGTGGTGAGTCAGGTGCATCAATAAACGCCGGAAGTGCCGGGTGGTTGGACAGGGTTACCAACTGGTAGATACGCGAATCAAGAAAAGCCGAAAGTTTGTTTGATGTCGCAGCAACCTGCGCACTTAACCGTTCACCTGTCAGCCGATCAATCAGTTCATTTGAAAAACGCTGATAGAGAAAGCTTAGGGCAATCAGGGCACAAACAACCACTCCGACCGATAAAAATGTGTATCGTGCGACGAGGCTAAGACGTTGATTGCGTGACCAATGAAATCCGGACACAGCCGTTCCCTGCAACAGTATTATGTTGTTGTGATGTGGTACCGGTTCCTTTTGTGGCGGATTCGCAACAAGTCAGCAACCCAAACTGCGATATTTACAGTTCTCCGACCCGAACACGCCGTTCTTCACGCGCCGATATCGCGATGGCATGAATGACTTTTTCGAATTCGAAAGCATCATCGAAACTTGGATAAGCAGCGTGATTGTCGCGGATGGCGCGCAGAAATGCGGCAGCTTCGATCACCTTAAGATCATTAAAGCCAAGCTGATGTCCCGGTGCCGGGCAGAAATTGCCATAGGGCGGGTGTTCCGGACCGGTCAGAATGGTTGTGAAGCCCTGTTTGCCGGTCGGGCCGTCATTGCGATAAAGCTGCAATTCATTCAGTCGTTCCTGATCGAAGCACAGCATGCCTTTGGTGCCGTGGACTTCCCACGCCAGTCGGTTATTGCGACCCCAGGCTGAGCGCGATGTTGAAAGGCTGCCCTGAACACCATTGGCAAAGCGGACCAATGCGGTGGCGGTATCTTCGTTTTCCACCTTTGCCCGGCCTGAACCATCGGCAAGCGGGCGGGTATCATGGATTGTTTGCATGTCGGCAATCAAACTGTCGATTGGCCCGACAAGGCCATAGGCCATTGACACCAGATGACATCCAAGATCGCCAAGTGCGCCCAGCCCGGCATCGGCAATTGTGCTGCGCCAGGTCCAGGGCAGTTCCGGGTTGGCCTGATAATCTTCATCGACCCAGCCGCGGAAATGCACGATATCGCCGATGGCACCGTCGCGGATCAATTTGCAGGCATGGGTAAAGGCCGGGTTTTTGATGTAATTATACCCGACCATGGTTTTGACACCGGCCTTGCGCGCTGCATCGCGCATTTTACGCGCCTGATCAAGTGTCAGGGACAATGGTTTTTCACAGTAAACATGTTTGCCTGCCGCAATTGCGGCCAGTGCCATCTCGAAATGCAGCATATTGGGGGTGGTGATCGAAACGATATCAACTTTCGGGTCCGAAATCAGCGTCTTCCAGTCATCGGTGGCGCGTGCAAAGCCGAATTGGGACGCCATATCGGATGCCTTGTCGGTTGGCGTATCGCATAATATTTCCAGACGTATATCTGGTACATCGCCCATTACCGCGCGGACGGCGCCAAAGGCAAGGGCATGTGCCTTGCCCATAAATCCGGTGCCGATCAGGCCAATTCCGATTGATCCCATTTATCTGGACTCCTCGCTGATATCAAAATAGAATTTTTATTCTATAAAATGGATGGTCATGGAACGCTATGAGCGTCAAGAAAAAACAAAAACAGGAATAAAATACGCCATGACAGAGCAAACGGCCCCGGTCTCGCTTGAAGAATTCAATCATCGCCTTGCTGAAATCTCGGAAGCAATGCCAAAACGGTTGCGCCAATGTGCCGAGTTCGTTGCACAAAACACGGATCGTATCGCCGTTTCAACTGTGGCAGAGCTGTCAATCGGAGCGGGCGTACAGCCATCAGCCTTTATGCGATTTTGTCAGCTTCTGGGCTTTTCCGGCTTTTCCGAAATGCAAAAGATGTTTCGCGAAACCTATGCCCAGAAATGGCCGGATTATGCCACGCGGCTTGAAAATTTGCGGGCGAGTGGTGCCGATAGCCCCAGTGCGCTTTTGGCTGAATTTGTCGAGGCCGGGCGCTTGTCGCTGGAAAATCTGGCATCGTCGATTGATGCCGTGTCGCTTGAACAGGCTGTTAATGTTCTGGCCGCGGCCCCGATGATCCATGTTGTTGGCTTTCGGCGTGCCTTCCCTGTCGCAAGCTATCTGTCATATGCCTTTGAAAAAATGGATATTCCGGCGGTTTTGCATGACGGCGTGGGTAAATTAAATCCCCGTCATGCGATCCGAAAGGGCGATGTCATGATTGCGATTACGTTCTCGCCCTATTCACAGGAAACCATTGATCTGGCGGCTTATGCACGGGGACTCGGTAATTCGGTCGTCGCGATTACCGATACGATGACAAGCCCGTTGCGCCGGATTGATGCGCTGACATTGGCTGTTTCCGAAGTTGATGTCGGGGCCTTCAGGGCGTTGTCTGCCACGCTTTCGCTGGCAATTTCATTGGCTGTGGCCATTGGTGCCAAACGGGATCAGATGGATGAATAGAAAAAATTTGTTGCATAAATAAAATAATGGAATAAAAATTCTATTCATCGATTTCGGGGATCTCGCATCCCCGTAACGAGGCCCGGCAAGGTGACGTTTTAAAAAATCACGGCCCGGACCGCTCACTGAAATATCAGTTGACGCAACGGGGCGCAAAATGCGGCCCGTTTCAAAGCCACTAGGGAGGCTAACGATGAAGAAGACTTTGACCGCAATTGCGGCCGCTGCCATTGCTTTTGCCGGATTGACCGGCACCGCATCTGCAGAAGGCGAAAAATTCGTTCTGATCAGCCACGCACCGGATTCAGACAGCTGGTGGAACACGATCAAAAATGCGATCAAGATTGCCGGTGACCAGATGGATGTCACGGTTGATTACCGCAATCCGTCGACCGGTGATCTGGCCGATATGGCCCGTATCGTTGAACAGACCGCCGCGACCAACCCGGATGGTATCATCGTGACCATCGCGGATTTCAACGTCCTTAAAGGCCCGATCATGGATGCGGTTGATCGCGGTATTCCGGTGATCACGATCAATTCCGGCACTGTCGAACAATCGGCTGAATTTGGCGCGCTGATGCATGTTGGTCAGCCGGAATATGACGCCGGTTTTGGTGCGGGCAAACGTGCGGCTGCGGCCGGTGCAAAATCCTTTGTCTGTGTAAATCACTACATCACCAATCCGGCATCGGTTGAACGTTGCCGTGGCTTTGCCGATGCACTTGGTGTCGAACTTGGCAGCCAGATGATCGATAGCGGCATGGATCCGTCGGAAGTGAAGAACAAGGTCGCGGCCTATCTGAAGACACATAAGGATGTTGATGCGATCCTGACCCTGGGCCCGAATTCGGCCCATCCGACCCTTGCTGCTGTGCGTGATGCCGGCCTTGCTGGTGAAATCATGTTTGGCACCTTTGATCTTTCCGGTGAAATTGCCGATGCGATCAAAAAAGGCGAAATCAACTTTGCCATCGATCAGCAGCCTTATCTGCAGGGCTATCTGCCGGTCGTGATCCTGACCAATTATGCGCGTTATGGTGTTCTGCCATCTGGCAACATCAATTCCGGTCCCGGTTTCATTACCAAGGACAATATTGCGCTTGTTGAAAAATACGCTGGCGAATTCCGTTAAGCATTCCTCCCGTCAGGGGGCAGGCATCTGATGCTGCCCCCTGACAAAATCTACCTGCTAAATATAAAGAGTGATGTCATGACGGACGAGCGCCTCAAGCAAGTCTCAACCCTTCGACGTGCCATGATACGGCCGGAACTGGGCGCGATTTGCGGTACGATCCTGGTCTTTGTTTTCTTCTTCATGATCGCGGGCGACAGCGGCATGTTCTCGCCCGAAGGGATCCAGAACTGGGGGGTGGTTTCTGCCCAGTTTGCCATCATTGCGGTGGGTGCCTGCCTTCTGATGATTGCCGGTGAATTTGATTTGTCGGTTGGTTCCATGATCGGTTTTGCCGGTGTGGTGATTGCCATCCTGTCGGTCCATATGGGCTGGCCGGTCTGGCTGTCGATTATTGCGGCCTTTGTGGTGTGTGTGGCCCTTGGTGCCCTTAACGGTTTTCTTGTGATCAAGACCGGCTTGCCCAGCTTTATCGTGACACTGGCCTTTCTTTATATCCTGCGCGGGTTGACAATCTGGCTATCGGTTATGACCACGCGCCAGACCATCATCGGCGGGGTCAAGGAAGCGGCTATTGGTGATCCGCTGGCCTTTCTTTTTGGTGGGGTGATTTTCAAAGACCTGTTCCAGTGGTTTGCCGATATGGGCTGGATCGATGCCTTTACGCGCGGTTCGCGTATCGGTCAGCCGGTTGTCGAAGGACTACCAATGCTGGTCGTATGGGCCTTGGCGCTGGTGATCTTTGGACATTGGCTTTTGACCAAAACCCGGTTCGGGAACTGGATATTTGCCTCGGGCGGGGATGCGCAGGCTGCGCGCTATGTCGGGGTGCCGGTTAACCGGGTCAAAATCCTGATGTTCATGTTGACCGCCTTTTGCGCGACGGTCTTTGCCACCTGTCAGGTGATGGAATTTGGCTCGGCCGCAGCAGACCGTGGTCTTTTAAAAGAATTCGAAGCCATCATCTGTGTGGTAATCGGCGGCGCGCTTTTGACCGGTGGTTACGGATCGGTCATAGGTGCTGCACTTGGCGCGCTGATCTTTGGCGTGGTTCAACAGGGCCTGTTTTTTGCCGGGGCTGAAAGTTCGTTGTTCCGTGTGTTCCTTGGCACCATTCTGATCCTGGCTGTCATCATGAATACCTATATCCGCCGCATGATCACGGGAGAACGGTAATGACCACACCATTGATTGAAATGAACAATATCGAAAAGCATTTTGGTCCGGTGATTGCGCTGGGTGGAGTGTCGTTCGATGTGCGCGAAGGTGAATGTCATTGTCTTTTGGGCGATAATGGTGCGGGTAAATCGACCTTTATCAAAACCATGTCGGGTGTTCACAAACCGTCAAAAGGCACGATGAAGGTTAGCGGCACCGAAATCGCGTTTGACAGTCCGCGCGATGCTATGGAAGCCGGTATTGCCACAGTTTATCAGGATCTGGCGATGATCCCGCTGATGTCGGTGACCCGCAATTTCTGGATGGGCCGTGAACCGCGCAAAAGCTTTGGTCCGTTCAAATGGATCGATTTCAAACAAGCCAACACCGTGACGCTTGATGAAATGGCACGTATGGGCATCAATCTGCGCGAACCCGAGCAGGCGGTCGGCACCCTTTCGGGCGGGGAACGCCAGACGGTTGCAATTGCACGTGCGGTCTATTTCGGGGCCAAGGTCCTGATTTTGGATGAACCGACATCCGCCCTTGGTGTGCGTCAGACATCGAACGTTTTGGCGACGATTGATCGGGTGCGCAAAACCGGGATCGGGGTGATTTTTATCACCCATAACGTGCGCCATGCCATGGCGGTCGGGGATCGTTTTACCGTTTTGAACCGGGGCCAAACCCATGGTACGGCCAATCGCGGTGAAATCAGCCCCGAAGAATTGCAGGATCTGATGGCCGGCGGGCAGGAGCTTGCCGAACTTGAAGGATCCCTTGGGGGGACGATCTGATGAAGACGCTTGATGTCATTACCATCGGAAGATCATCGGTTGATCTGTATGGCGCGCAGATCGGCGGCCGGCTTGAAGATATGGCATCGTTTAATAAATATATCGGCGGATCACCGACCAATATGGCGTGCGGGACGGCGCGACTTGGATTGAAATCAGCCCTGATTACGCGGGTCGGTGATGAACATATGGGACGTTTCATTCGCGAACAATTGATCGCCGAGGGTGTTGACGTTCGGGGTGTGATTACCGATCCGGATCGACTGACCGCGCTTGTCCTTTTGGGGGTACGTGATCAGGAACAGTTTCCGTTGATTTTCTATCGCGAAAACTGTGCGGATATGGCCCTGTGTGAAGACGATATTGATCCGAATTTTGTTGCGGATGCGCGTTGTGTGACGGTGACAGGCACGCATCTTTCCCATCCGCGGACCCGTGCAGCCGTGCTTAAAGCATTACGTTTGGCGCGTGAAAATGGGGCGAAAACCGCGCTTGATATCGATTACCGTCCAAACCTTTGGGGATTGTCTGGTCATGGGGACGGTGAAAACCGTTTCATTGCATCGGAAAAGGTCACCAAGGAACTGCAAGCAACCCTGCATTTGTTCGATTTGATCGTCGGCACAGAAGAAGAATTCCACATTGCCGGAGGCACAACCGATACCCTGCAAGCACTTGAAAATGTGCGGGCGGTTTCGTTGGCAACATTGGTCTGCAAGCGCGGGCCGATGGGGGCGGTGGCCTTTACTGGTGATATCGGTGCTAATCTTGATGACGGTATTTCCGGGCCTGGTTTCCCGGTCGAGGTTTTTAATGTGCTTGGTGCCGGGGATGGCTTTATGTCCGGCCTGCTTAAGGGGTGGTTGACCGATCAGGATTGGCAAATATCGCTTAAATATGCCAATGCCTGCGGGGCCTTTGCCGTATCGCGCCATGGCTGCACACCGGCTTACCCCAGTTGGGAAGAGCTACAATTCTTCTTTGATCGCGGCATAAAAAATCCGTCACTGCGCCATGATGCCGAACTTGAACAGATCCACTGGTCAACCAACCGAATTGGCGATTGGCCGGAAATGCGCGTTTTCGCATTTGATCATCGTATGCAGCTTGAAGATCTTGCCGACGAGGTTGGTGTGTCACGTGATCGGGTCGGACCGTTCAAGAAGCTTTGCCTTGCGGCGGCAACCGAAGTTTCCGGGGGCAAACCGGGCTATGGCATTTTATGTGATCCGCGTTTGGGGCGGGATGCACTTTATGCTGCTGCCGGTTCGGGGTTGTGGATCGGACGCCCGGTTGAACTTCCGGGATCGCGCCCGCTGCAACTTGAAATCGGCCCCGATATCGGCAGCAAGCTTGCCGAATGGCCGGTCGAGCATGTCGTTAAGGTCCTGTGTTTCTATCATCCCGATGATGACGTGGCGATGAAGGCGGCACAGGAAGAAACCATCCTGCGCCTTGCCGATGGCGCACGGGCCAACCGGCTTGAATTCCTGCTGGAAGTTATCCCGTCCAAAGTCGCCGAATGTGACGATCATACAACGGCCAAGATTATCGAACGGTTCTATGAAATCGGGGTTTATCCTGATTGGTGGAAGCTGGAACCGATGAAAACAGACGCGGCTTGGCGTCATGCCTGTGACGCGATTTCGCGCCATGATCCCTATTGCCGTGGCATTGTTGTTCTGGGCCTTGAAGCCCCCGAAGCAGAACTGGTTGCCAGTTTCGAGGTCGCGGCAAAGCATGACATGGTCAAAGGTTTTGCCGTTGGCCGAACGATATTTGTCGGGGTTGCACGTGACTGGTTTGCCGGTAACATCGACGATGAAACAGCCGTTGCAAAAATGGCCGAAAAATATCGCACGCTTTGCACCACATGGGATGCAGCGCGCCAAAAAGCGGGAGGAGCGGCATGAAAACCGTTCGACTAACCGCCGCCCAAGCCATGGTGCGGTATCTGAGCCAACAGCAAAATGAAGACGTCGTGCCGTTCTTTGGCGGATGCTGGGCCATCTTTGGTCATGGCAATGTCGCGGGAATTGGCGAGGCATTACATGGTGCGGGGGATGATTTCCCGACCTGGCGTGGTCATAACGAACAGGGCATGGCGCATGCCGCCATCGCCTATGCCAAGGCATCCAATCGCAAACGCGCGATGACGGTAACGACCTCTATCGGCCCGGGGGCAACCAATATGGTCACGGCGGCGGCCTTGGCGCATGTCAATCGCTTGCCGGTTTTGTTCGTGCCCGGTGATATCTTTGCCAACCGTGCCCCTGATCCGGTTTTGCAACAGGTCGAGGACTTTGGTGATGGCACGATATCGGCCAATGATTGCTTTAAACCGGTCAGCCGGTATTTCGATCGCATCATGCGCCCCGAACAGCTTTTAACCGCATTACCGCGCGCGATGGCAACCTTGACCGATGCCGCCGATTGTGGCCCGGTCACGCTTGCCTTCTGTCAGGATGTGCAGGCAGAGGCCTTTGACTGGCCCGAAAGCTTCTTTGCGTCCAAGGTTTGGAAAACACCCCGTCCGCGTGCCGATCTTGATCAGTTGGCGGATGCGGTGGCTGCCATCCGCGCAGCAAAACAGCCGATGATCATTGCCGGGGGCGGGGTACATTACGCCGATGCCTGTGATGATCTGGCCAAATTCGCCCATCGTCATAACATCCCTGTGGGTGAAACACAGGCCGGTAAATCGGCCTTGCCATGGGATGATGATCTTAACCTTGGCTCTATCGGTGTAACGGGGGCCAGCAGTGCCAACGCGATTGCCGAAAATGCTGATCTGATCATTGCGATTGGCACAAGGTTGCAGGATTTCACCACCGGAAGCTGGGCCTTGTTCAAACACCCGGATCGCCGCATCCTGTCGATCAATGTCTGCGGTTATGACACCGCCAAGCATAACGCGATTGCCGTTACCGGCGATGCCAAGGCAACGCTGGCTGAACTTGACAAAATGCTGGGCGATCATCGTGCGCCTGCCTTTGATGCATCGCTGAAATCCGATTGGATGGCGGCGGTGGATGGTGTCACCGCAACACCAACCAGTAATAACTTGCCGACGGATGCACAGGTCATCGGTGCGGTTCAGCGCAGTGTCGATGAAAATGCGATTGTGGTTTGTGCGGCGGGCGGATTGCCCGGCGAATTACACAAATTGTGGAAGGCCTCAAAACCCAACGGCTATCACGTTGAATATGGCTTTTCCTGTATGGGGTACGAGATCGCCGGTGGGCTTGGTGTCAAGATGGCCAAGCCGGATCGCGACGTCGTCGTGATGGTTGGTGATGGCTCCTACATGATGATGAATTCTGAACTCGCGACCAGTGTGATGCTGGGCCACAAGATCATTACTGTGATCCTTGATAACCGTGGTTATGGCTGCATCAATCGCCTGCAAATGGCAACCGGCGGCGAAAGCTTTAATAACCTTCTCGATACCGCGCGCCATGTCGTGCCGTCGGCGATTGATTTCACCGCCCATGCCGGGGCGATGGGTGCGATTGCCGAAAAGGTATCGTCGGTGACCGAGCTTGAGGCCGCGATGGAACGCGCGCACAAGGCCGATCGGTCATACGCCATTGTCATTGATACCGACCCACTGCCAAGCACCGATGCCGGTGGAAATTGGTGGGATGTTGCCGTGCCAGAAGTATCCGTTCGCCCGACGGTGAACGAAGCCCGCAAAAAATACGAAACCGCGCTCAAGGCGCAGCGCCCCGGAGATTAATTAAAAATGATCCTTTATGGTACCAATCCGATTGCCTGGTCCAATGACGATGATCAGACCCTGGGGGCTGACATCTCGCTTGAAACTTGCTTGTCCGAAGCGGGAAAAATCGGTTTTGACGGGATTGAAAAAGGCCACAAAATGCCGACGGATCCGGTGGCTTTAAAAGCCGCCCTTGATCCGCATGGCCTTAAATTCGTGTCGGGCTGGCATTCGCTCAACCTTCTGACCCATTCGGTCGCGGACGAGAAAAAAGCTATTCAGCCGCATCTTGACCTGCTTAAAGCCATGGGCTGCAAGGTTTGCATCGTGTGCGAAACCAGCAACGCCATCCACGGCGACGATAATGCAGCCCTTTCGGAAAGCCCGGTTCTGCCTGCTGACCAATGGGCGAAATTCGGCGCCGATGTCGAAGCCATTGCGGTCTATTGCGCCGATCAGGGGGTGACGCTGGTGTATCATCATCACATGGGCACCATTGTCGAAACGGCGGATGAAATTCATGCATTTATGGCCAATACCGGCCCGAAAACGCATTTGTTGCTTGATACTGGTCATGCATGGTTTGGCGGTGCTGATCCCGAAGAACTGGCCGCGCGCTATATGGACCGGGTTGCTCATATTCATTGCAAAAACGTCCGTCCTGCCATTAGCAAGCAGGTCCGCGATGAAGGGCTGAGCTTTCTGGAAGGTGTTCGACGTGGCGTCTTTACCGTGCCGGGCGACACCGAAGGCGGTGTTGTCTTTGAACCGGTTTTGAAAATCGCAGGCGAACATGGTTATTCCGGTTGGCTGGTGATCGAAGCCGAACAGGACCCATCTGTTCGCAACCCGTTTGAATATCAGTCATTGGGTCTGAAATCCTTGCGCGCAATGGCAAAATCATCTGGTTTGGATAAAGGAGCCGCCTGATGGCTGATCTGCTCAGAAAACCTTCCGGCACCATCGGCAAGGTGCATGATATTACGGCCGAAAATGCCAATTGGGGTTATGTCGGGTTTGGGCTGTATCACCTTAAGGCCGGTGAAACCACGGCCGAGCCAACCGGTGATCGTGAAGTGATCCTTGTCCTTGTCGAAGGCAAGGCCGAAGTCGCGGTGGGGGATCAGAATTTCGGCGAACTTGGCAAACGCATGAATGTGTTTGAACGCATTCCCCCGGCCTGTGTCTATGCGCCCAATGATACAAATTGGACGGCAAAGGCCACGACCAATTGTACGCTTGCAGTTTGCACCGCACCGGGCAAAGGCAATTATCCTGCCCGGGTAATCACCGATATCGAACTGGTCGAACGCGGCAAAGGGGCCAATACCCGTTACATCCATCCCATCGCGATGGAAGAAAAAGATATCGCCGATAGCTTGCTCGTGACCGAGGTATTTACCCCGCAAGGCAATTGGTCAAGCTATCCGCCGCACCGTCATGACGAAGATAACTATCCCGACATGACCTATCTTGAAGAAACCTATTATCATCGCTTAAACCCCGAACAGGGTTTCGGATTTCAGCGTGTCTTTACCGAAGACGGCGAACTTGATGAAACCATGGCGGTTTCAAGTGGTGATGTTGTTCTGGTGCCCAAGGGCCATCATCCGTGTGGCAGCCCCTATGGTTATGAAATGTACTACCTGAATGTCATGGCTGGTCCGATGCGCAAATGGCGCTTCCAGAACCATCCAGATCATGACTGGATTTTCCAGCGCGACAGCAAATAGCCCCATATCGCAACACTTGTCCTTTCAGGATGTCAAACATGCTTAATATCGGACTTCTCGGCGCAGGCCGTATCGGGATCACCCACGCCAAAGCCGTTCAGGCCTTGCCGAATGCCAAAATCGCCAAGGTTTTTGACCCTATCGATGCCGCAGCCGAAAATGCCATCGCACTTACCGGCGCGACCCGTGCCTCGGTCGATGACATCATGGCAGATGGCAATATTCACGCCGTGATCATTGCCACCCCAACCGATTTGCATGCAGATCAGATTGAGCTGGCCGCCCGCGCAGGCAAGGCGGTTTTCTGTGAAAAACCGGTTGATCTGGATGCTGATCGGGTGCGTGATTGTCTAAAAGTGGTTGAAGAAACCGGTGTTGTCCTGATGGTGGGGTTCAACCGTCGTTTTGATCCAAGTTTCGCTCGTCTGCGTGCCGAGATTGATAATGGCAGTGTCGGCGATGTCGAAATGGTCCAGATTACATCGCGTGATCCGTCCGCGCCGCCGGTTGATTACATCAAACGTTCCGGTGGCCTGTTCCGCGATATGATGATCCATGACCTTGATATGGCGCGCTTCCTTTTGGGCGAGGAAATTGTATCGGTTTACGCAACCGGTGCTGTTCTGACCGATCCGGCGATCAAGGCAACCGGTGATGTCGATAGTGCGGCGGCAACACTGCGGACCAAAAGTGGCCGGATGGCGGTTATCACCAATTCACGTCGCGCAACCTATGGCTATGATCAGCGGATTGAAGTCCATGGCTCCAAGGGGCTGGTCGAGGCAGGCAATCATCGCACCACCTCCGTCACGGTGGCCAACGGTTCGGGCTATACTGCCGAACCGCTGATGGATTTCTTCATGTCACGCTATGCCGATGCCTATCGCATCGAACTGACCACTTTCTGTGATGTCGTGGCAGGGAAAACCAGCAATTATCCAAGCGGTACGGATGGCCTGAAGGCCCTTCTTTTGGCGGATGCCGCCCTTGAATCGCTTGCCTCGGGCAAAGAAGTTGCCATTGGCTGAGGAGTGATTTTGTCGATATGTTCTTGATGTGATATAAAGGTCAAATCAACGTGATAAAACCGCCTGCAGGATTTTATGATCCTTGCGGGCGGTTTTGTTTTAACCGGTTTTTCGCATGAACATCGGGCTGCCTTTGTGCCGCGGGAAGCCATATCCATTGATCATCACAACATCAATCGCATCCGGGCTGGTTGCGATCCCTTCGGACAGGATCTTGTCGCCTTCCGTCTGCATCGCACGCAGAATGGTTTTGATGATTTCCGCGTCTGTGAATATACGCCGGGTGATGCCCTTTTTCAGTGACTCACTGATGACCAGTTCATCGACAACGGGATCGGTTTCTGCTTTGCCGTTCGCATCATAACGATACCAGCCAAGCCCGTTTTTCTTACCCAATCGGCCCATCTCGCACAGGTAATCACCAAGGGCCACATACCGTTCCTTTGGGTCGCGGGTAGGGGCCAGTCGTTTGCGCGTTGCCCAGGAAATTTCAAGCCCGGCCATGTCCTGCATGGCAAACAACCCCATCGGGAACCCAAACGTGACCATTGCCCGGTCGATATCGTGGGGCAGGGCACCGTCTTCAAGCATGTATTCGCAATGCTTTCGGTACGCTGACATGATCCGGTTGCCGATGAACCCGTCGCAAACCCCGGTTGGCACCGCAATCTTGCCAAGCCGCTTGGCAAAGGCAAACGCCGTGGCAAGGCTTTTGGCATCTGCCTTGGCAGTGCGCACGACTTCAAGGAGTTTCATGATATGTGCTGGCGAAAAGAAATGAAGCCCGATCACGCGCCCCGGATGGGTGCACATATCGGCAATCGCGTTGATATCCAGATATGAGGTGTTCGACGCCAGAACGGCCGTCGGTTTGCAATGCCGGGACAACTGCCCAAACACGTCATGCTTGACACTCATATCCTCAAACACAGCCTCGATCACCAGATCGGCATCCGAAAGGGCAGCGTAATCCGTGCTGCCCATAAAATCGCCCAATAACCGGTCGTACTTCTCTTGGTTTAGCAACCCACGTTTCAGGCTTCCGCTCAGATGGTGTTTGATCGTTTCTAGCCCCCGGTCACAGGCCGCATCATCGCGTTCGATCATCACAACCGCGTAACCGGCCAAAAGGGCGGCGGTGGCAATGCCCGCCCCCATAATCCCGCCGCCAATCACGCCGACAATTCGAATTGGATGGGGATCAACCTCCTTAAGCTCTGGCAGCTTGGCAACCGACCGTTCGGCAAAGAAAATATGACGCAACGCCTTGGATTGGTCGCTGTCGCGCAGCCGAACAAAATTTTCCCGCTCCGTCGCAAGGGCGGTTTTGGCATTACTGGTGATGGAACCCCGGATGGTGTTCACCGCAACAATCGGGGCGTCTTGCCCGCGCGCCTTCTTTGTAACACCCCCGATAATGCCATCCCACGCGGTATCGTCCGGGGCCTTGACGGGGGCCCTGTTCATAAGGGCCACCGGGCAGGGGGCATCCTTGATCTGCACGGCAAGGGTTTTGGCCGTGCTCAGCAAATCATCCTGCGCAATCTTGTCGATAAGGCCGATGTCGTGCGCCTTGCTGGCTGTAATCGGTTTGCCACTGGTAATCATGGTGATGGCCTCGGCCACCGGGATCAGACGTGGTAATCGTACTGTGCCACCCGCACCGGGGATCAGGCCAAGATTGACTTCCGGCAAGCCCAGTTTAGCCGTCTCCGACGCAACCCGGTAATGGCACCCCAGCGCAACTTCAAGCCCGCCGCCCAATGCTGTGCCATGAATGGTGGCAATGATCGGCTTTGTCGCCTGTTCCATGCGAATGATCAGGTCGGGCAGGATTGGGTCCAGTGGCGGTTTGCCAAATTCGGTCACATCCGCACCGGCAATAAAGGTGCGGCCAGCACAGCTCAGGATCGCGGCCCGGATTGCGTCATCGCGGTCAATCAGTTCAATCGCATCCCAAATCCCCTTGCGCACGGCATGACTGGTGGCGTTAATCGGTGGATTGTCGATCGTGATGACCGCAATATCGTTTTCGATGGCAATACTGACTGGCGACATTATGCGTCCTCCGGATCAATCGGATGGAGCAGGCAGGCAACAAGATCGGATTCCGGATCGGCCAAATCGGCAATCACATTAAAATGGTGTTTTTCCGGTGCTTCGACGGATCGGGTTGATGCGCCAAGCCCGGTCCAGATATTCGCCAGTAATGCGTTCTGGCGGATAAATTCCGGGCGTTCATCCGCGCCGACCCAACAAGTGATCGAACAGGGCAAATGCGGGCGATGAAGGGCGGCACTTTCAACAATCGCTTCTTCTTCGTCAAGCTTCAGCACGTCATTCATCGCGGTGTTTAAAAGCGGGCGCATATCATGCAGGCCGCTGATTGAAACCGTGTTTTCAATGCGTGCCCGTATGCCGGGTGACAACGGTGAATTGATGCAATTCATCCGGCTGACCAAATGCCCGCCTGCCGAATGCCCGGTCAGGTGGATCGGGCCGGAAATGCGTTTGGCAACATGGTCAATCGCGGCTCCGATCTGGCGGGTGATTTCGGAAATCCTTGCATCGGGTGCCAGGGTGTAACTTGGCAAACAAACGGCCCATCCCTTGGTCACGGCCCCGCGTGCCAGATGTGACCAGGTTGATTTATCAAACGCCTTCCAATACCCGCCATGCACAAACACGACGATGCCTTTGGGGCTGCCTTCGGGCAGGAAAAGATCGTATTTTTCACGTTCCGCCGCGCCATAGGCAACGTCAATTTCCGCGCGGTTTCCTGCGGTCATTTCATCGCGAAAGGCGGTCGCCATTTTTATCCACATACCGGGGAATTCAGCGGCACCTTTAATGTGGTCGCCATTGGCGTATGCGTCGTCCCAATCGGTGATCATTGTTATATTATTCCTGTCTTTTGGTAGAGCTTTTTCCAATATTTGGTTACATCCCATCTCGACCTTTTGCCCAAGTCACCAATTCCCCCTTGAGCTCGTTTACGACCACAGTCACATCGAGTTTAGGAAAGTAGTAATTCTTTATGATTTTGGGATTTCTCTTGGTTGCTGGAAATGTCTCCCATTCACCAAATTTCTCTTGGAAGATGCTGGGATTCCATGGGGTGCCGGGAAAAACATTATTTATTATCCACAAGCGTCCATTCTCTCGGGCAAGATATTGTTCTGCGGGCTCTCCAGAGCCAGAGATCGGAAGCAATTGAATTTCTGAGGTGATCGGGTTCTGAATGCTTGCAATCTTGTCTTCATTCCCAAACCCCCAGCGTGGATAGAAGGTCGCTTTAATTTCATATTCGCCTAAAGGTATATTAGACGTCTTTATCTCAGATTCGCCGTGACCATTTCTTAGTGATGCGCGTTGGCTGGTGCCGACAGCGATATCATCAGGACTTTGTCCTACTAAATTGACGGACACCATTACTTCGATATCCCCAGGGACATTAGAGTCTAGCCTTATAATAAGGCGCTGCCTTTCCTGAGTTTCGGGAGAGGAAATCAGATAGAAGTCTTCTTGAGATTTTGCTGATTTAGCTCGGGATTCTGTTGCTTGACTTGATTCCTCTCCGCATCCGGACAGTGAAAAAATTGCCAGAGAGCTAACTGCCAATACCTTGAAGAGTCCCTGTTGTGCCATAGCTGTTTCCCCTCTTGATGGCGGGCTGAACTTGAAATTTTCGAGTGTCCTCTAACTTCCCTATTTTGTCTTTTCTAATGCAAGAGGACCAGAGAGATTCAGTCTCTAGTGTTGCGAAATTTTCGCCATCATAAGCCACGCAGTATTGTAGTTGGGGGCTCTCCATTCAGCCGAGTGTATGGAAAATCACAGATATTTCAAACCCAAATATTTTATACTTGAAATAAATAAATTGCAGGCGTACCGTTTTCCGAGTTTCCCAAAACAACCGGGGCAAAGTCCCCTATATCAAGAAGGGAAAATCAGGTGAGAGTAGTTTGTCTGGGTGGCGGTCCTGCGGGGCTTTATTTCGCGATTTCGATGAAATTGCGTGATCCCGCGCATGATGTCGTGGTGATCGAACGCAACAAGCCCGATGATACATTCGGCTGGGGCGTTGTGTTGTCGGATGAAACATTGACCAATTTGGCGGAAAATGACGCCAAAAGTGCTGAAGAAATCCGGGCGCATTTTTCCTATTGGGATGATGTTGCCGTTCAGTATCGCGGCGAAAAGACGGTTTCGACCGGACATGGTTTCTGCGGTATCGGCCGCAAACAACTTTTGATCCTGCTGCAACAGCGCGCCCGCGAGCTTGGTGTTGAACTGCGGTTTGAAACAGAGGCCGAAAGTGCTGCTCACTACGCCAAGGAATTTGACCTTGTTGTTGCCAGTGATGGCCTGAATTCCAAAACGCGCAGCGAATTTTCCGATACGTTCCAGCCCGACGTTGATACCCGCAAATGCAAATTTGTCTGGCTTGGCACGCATCAGAAATTCGATGATGCCTTTACCTTTATTTTTGAAGAAACCGACAAGGGCTGGGTCTGGGCGCATGCCTATCAATTTGATGATGAAACCGCGACTTTCATCGTCGAATGTTCGCAAGAAACCTGGGATGCCTATGGTTTTGGCGATATGACCAAGGAAGAATCCGTCGCCACCTGCGAGGAAATCTTTAAGGATCATCTTGGTGGTCATCCGCTGATCAGTAATGCCCATCATGTGCGCGGTTCCGCATGGCTTAGTTTCCCGCGTGTTTTGTGCAAAACATGGTCGCATGAAAATATCGTTTTGATGGGCGATGCGGCGGCGACCGCGCATTTTTCAATCGGGTCGGGCACCAAATTGGCGCTTGAAAGTGCAATTGCACTGGCAAGCTATCTGCATTCTGAGGCCGATCTGCCGTCTGCCTTTGCCCAATACGAAGACGAACGTCGTCTTGAAGTGCTGCGCCTGCAATCAGCCGCCCGCAATTCGATGGAATGGTTCGAAGAAATCGAACGATATTTCCGCTTTGATCCGGTGCAGTTCACCTATTCATTGCTGACCAGATCGCAACGTATCAGTCACGAAAATCTGCGCCTGCGCGATGCCAAATGGCTTAACGACGCCGAAGGATGGTTTCAGCGTCAAGCCGGTCTTCCTGCCAATGAACCGGTGCGTCATCCGATGTTTGTGCCGTTCAAATTGCGCGATATGACGCTTAAAAACCGTGTTGTTGTGTCGCCAATGGCGCAATACAAGGCGGTGGATGGTTGCCCGACCGATTGGCATATGGTGCATTACGCCGAACGTGCCAAGGGCGGTGCCGGGCTGGTTTATACCGAAATGACCTGTGTGTCGGCCGATGGTCGCATTACGCCGGGCTGTCCCGGGTTTTATGACCCCGCCCACGAAACGGCATGGAAACGCATCACCGATTTCGTACACGGGGAAACTGACGCCAAAATTTGTGCGCAGATTGGACATTCCGGGCGCAAGGGTTCGACCCAATTGGGTTGGGAAGAAATGGACGCGCCATTGAAATCCGATAACTGGCCGTTATTGTCGGCATCCGAAATTCCCTGGTCGGATCGTAATCAAACGCCGAAGGCGATGACGCGCGATGATATGGACAGGGTCCGGGATCAGTTTGTTGCTGCGGCGAAAATGGCCGAACGGGCGGGCTTTGACATGATCGAAGTCCATGCCGCGCATGGGTATCTTTTGTCATCATTTATCAGCCCGGTCAGCAATGTCCGTGGTGATGAATATGGCGGGTCACTTGAAAACCGGATGCGCTATCCGTTGGAAGTCATTAATGCAATGCGCGCAGCATGGCCGTCACATAAACCGATGTCGGTGCGTATTTCGGCCAATGATTGGGTTGGTGATGATGGTATCACCCCCGAAGACGCGGTTGAAATCGCCCGTCTGCTTCAGGCCAATGATGTTGATATCTGTGATGTGTCCGCCGGTCAGACGACCAAGGAAGCACGCCCGGTTTATGGTCGCATGTTCCAGACGCCGTTTTCCGACCGTATCCGCAACGAGGCCCATATGGCGACCATGGCGGTCGGCAATATCTATGAGCCTGATCACGTCAATTCGATCCTGATGGCCGGTCGTGCCGACCTTGTTTGTCTGGCGCGCCCGCATCTTGCCGATCCCTATTGGACGTTGCATGCAAGCGCCGCACTGGGCAATCGCACTGAAAACTGGCCCGAACCCTATTACGCGGGCCGTGATCAGATGTGGCGTCTGGCAGAACGCGGCGATGTCATGACAGGAAAGGTATAAGCCCGCCATGACCAATCTTGCCATCAAGACGGCATTGATCACCGGTGGTGGTTCCGGGGTGGGGGCCGTCATGGCCCGCATGCTGGCCGATGCGGGGGTTAAGGTTGCCGTATCGGGTCGCCGTGTCGATATGCTGGCCGAGGTGGCAAAACATCCCAATATCACCGCCATTCGGGCCGATGTCACCGACGAGGCATCGGTGCGTGCGATGTATGAAGCCATGTGTGATGTGATCGGCGGGCCTGATCTGGTGGTTGCCAATGCGGGCATGGCCGAAAGTGCACCGTTTGGCAAAACATCGGTCGATCTGTGGCGACGCACGATTGATGTCAATCTGACCGGAACGTTTTTGACCTTCCGCGAAGGGTTAAACGTGATGGACAAGACCAAGCCGGGACGCTTGATTTCAATCGCCTCAACCGCGGGGTTAAAGGGATATGCTTATGTCACCGCCTATTGTGCGGCCAAACATGCGGTCATTGGTTTGATCCAAAGCCTTGCAAACGAACTGGCATCAACTCCGATCACGGTGAATGCGGTTTGTCCGGGTTTCATGGAAACGCCGATGCTTGAACAGTCGGTTACCAATATCGTGTCGAAAACCGGTATGAGCCCCGATGCCGCGCGTCAAAACCTTGCCAAAATTAATCCGCAGGGGCGGTTCATCGCACCCGAAGAAGTCGCCCAAACCGTCATGTGGCTATGCAGCCCGCAAGCCGGATCGATAACCGGACAGGCAATTTCGGTATCGGGAGGAGAAGTATGAATATGACCAACCCCGAAGACCTTCGAAACGACGCCGATAATGAAACCTCGGACTTGTCAAAGGCCCGCCTGCGCGCTTGGCTGCAAGTCCTGAAAGTGTCGCGCAAGATCGAGGGCGAGCTGCGTGAAAAGATGCGGCTTGAATTTGGTTCCACGCTGCCACGTTTCGATGTTATGGCCGCCCTGTATCGGTCGCGTGACGGTATGCGCATGAGCGAACTTTCAAGCGCGTTGATGGTTTCAAACGGCAATGTCACGGGCATTGTTGATCGCTTGGTTGCCGATGGCATGATTGTTCGTGTACCGGTTGAAAATGATCGCCGGGCATCGATTGTGCGCTTGACCCCGGATGGGGAAAAAGATTTTGCCGAACGTGCGCTTGTGCATGAAGGCTGGGTTTCCGAACTGTTTTCCGATTTGTCGGCAAACGATGCTGACGCGCTGATCCGTATTTTGCGCACCATTTCCCATCATAACGAGGCGCCCCATGACTAAAATGTCCGGTCTTAAACCAAAGCATTTCAATTGGCGCATGGAAGGCGATGTTGCGGTCATTTCATTGGATCGTCCGGATCGCAAAAACCCGTTGACCTTTGATAGCTATGCCGAATTGCGCAATACGTTCCGTGATCTGGTCTATGCCGATGATATCAAGGCCGTGGTGTTTGGATCGAACGGGGGTAATTTCTGTTCCGGTGGTGATGTCCATGACATCATCGGTCCACTGATCGACAAGGACATGAAGGGCCTTTTGGAATTCACCCGCATGACTGGCGATCTGGTCAAGGCGATCATTGGCTGTGGCAAACCGGTGATTGCCGCCATTGATGGGATTTGCGTCGGTGCCGGGGCAATCATTGCGATGGCATCGGATTTGCGTCTTGCGACATCGGCATCCAAAACGGCATTTTTGTTTACCCGTGTCGGTCTTGCGGGATGTGATATGGGGGCGTGCGCCATCCTGCCGCGCATTATTGGTCAGGGGCGTGCTGCCGAACTTCTTTATACCGGCCGGTCGATGTCGGCTGACGAAGGCGAACGCTGGGGCTTCTTTAATCGTCTGGTCGAGGCCGACGTGCTGGAGGCTGAGGCAATTGCGCTGGCAACCCGCATTTCCGAAGGCCCGAATTTCGGCCACATGATGACCAAAACCATGCTGGCGCAGGAATGGAACATGGGCATCGAACAGGCGATCGAGGCCGAAGCCCAGGCCCAGGCGATTTGCATGCAGACCGAAGATTTCAATCGCGCCTATAAGGCATTCGTTGCCAAACAAAAACCGGTGTTTGAGGGGAACTGATGGCCGATACATCATACCTTGATTGGCCCTTCTTCGAAGATCGGCACCGCGAATTGGCCGCAAATCTTGATGTGTGGGCTGCTGCAAATCTTGAGGGGATCGATCATCACGATGTCGATGCTGCCTGTCGTGATCTGGTGTCGCGTCTGAATGAAGGTGGCTGGTTAAAACATGCCGCTATTGATCCTGATATGGCCGAGGCAAAGCTAGATGTGCGGTCGCTGTGCCTGATCCGTGAAACGCTGGCGCGTTATGATGGTTTGGCCGATTTTTCCTTTGCCATGCAGGGGTTGGGTAGTGGCGCGGTTTCATTGTTCGGCACAAGCGCACAGCGCGGTGATATTCTGCACAAAGTGCGGTCAGGCAAAGCCATCGCCGCCTTTGCCTTAACCGAACCGCAATCGGGATCGGATGTTGCCAATATCGCCCTTGATGCGCGAACAGATGGCAGTGATTATATTCTGAACGGCGAGAAAACCTGGATTTCCAATGGCGGGATCGCCGATTTTTACTGCGTCTTTGCCCGCACTGGCGAAGCCCCCGGTGCCAAGGGCCTGTCGGCCTTTCTGGTGCCTGCGGATACGCCGGGGCTTGAGATTGCCGAACGTCTGGAAACCATTGCCCCGCATCCGTTGGCACGGTTGAAATTTACCGATTGCCGCATTCCGGCAAGTGCCCTGATTGGCCTGCCGGGCGAAGGATTCAAGATTGCGATGTCGGTTCTGGATGTGTTCCGGTCAACCGTTGCCGCCGCGGCCCTTGGCTTTGCACGCCGGGCGCTGGATGAAACCATTGCTCGTGTCCAGTCACGCGAATTGTTTGGTGCGCCGTTGTTTGATTTGCAGATGGTGCAGGGGCATGTTGCCGATATGGCACTTGATGTCGATGCCAGTGCGCTTTTGGTCTATCGCGCCGCATGGCTTAAAGACAGCGGGGCGGCGCGTGTCAGTCGCGAAGCCGCAATGGCGAAACTTTATGCAACCGATCACGCCCAAACCGTCATCGACAAGGCGGTGCAAATTCACGGTGGCGATGGTGTGCGCAGTGGCCACATCGTTGAAACGCTGTATAGGGAAATTCGCGCTCTTCGGATTTATGAAGGCGCGTCAGACGTCCAAAAAATAATCATTGCACGGCAAACGCTGGCACAAAAATAGCTGTATCAGGGGCTTAACTAACCATGTCGCACGTTTTGGGTCCAACCGCACATAGCGATACATTCGCAAGGGACAATCTGCCACCGGTCGAAACCTGGCCGGAATTCAATCTCGATCAATTTCAGTACCCCGAATATCTTAATGCCGGGGTCGAATTGACCGACCGTTTGGTCGAACAGGGATTTGGCGATAATACCGCACTGATCGGCAATGGCCGTCAGCGCACCTATAAGGAACTTTCCGACTGGACCAATCGCATTGCTCATGCATTGGTCGAAGATTACGGGGTCAAGCCCGGCAATCGCATCATGATCCGGTCGGCCAATAATCCGGCAATGGTTGCGTGCTGGCTGGCGGCAACCAAGGCCGGTGCGGTGGTGATTAATACCATGCCGATGCTGCGCGCGGGTGAATTGGCCCAGATCGTTGATAAGGCCGAGATCGAATTTGCCCTGTGCGATACGCGCCTGATGGATGAATTGGTCGCCTGCGCCAAAGATAGCAAGTTTCTGACCAAGGTTATCGGGTTTGATGGCACGGCCAATCATGACGCCGAACTGGATCGTATTGCCCTGACCAAATCGGTGAAATTCGATGCGGTCAAAACCGGGCGGGATGACGTTGCGCTTTTGGGCTTCACATCGGGCACCACCGGGCAGCCAAAGGCAACCATGCATTTCCACCGCGATCTTTTGATCATTGCCGATGGTTATGCCAAGGAAGTTTTGAATGTGACGCCCGATGACGTGTTTGTCGGATCACCGCCATTGGCCTTTACCTTTGGCCTTGGTGGATTGGCGGTATTTCCGCTGCGCTTTGGCGCAACTGCGACGTTGCTGGAAAAGGCATCGCCGCCCAATATGATCGAAATCATCGAAACCTATAAGGCGACCGTCTGCTTTACTGCGCCAACGGCCTATCGCGCCATGCTTGCCGCGATGGATGATGGGGCTGATTTGTCATCACTTCGGGCTGCTGTCTCGGCCGGGGAAACCTTGCCCGCCCCTGTGTATAACGCGTGGATGGAAAAGACCGGCAAACCGATGCTGGATGGCATCGGGGCGACTGAAATGCTGCATATCTTTATTTCCAACCGGTTCGGGGATTCCCATCCGGCATGCACCGGGCGCCCGGTAACCGGTTACGAAGCCAAAATCGTTGATGACGAGATGAACGAACTGCCGGTTGGCACGGTCGGCAAGCTGGCGGTACGCGGTCCGACCGGGTGCCGTTATATGGCTGATGATCGTCAGTTTGGCTATGTGCGTGATGGCTGGAACCTGACCGGGGATGCGTTCTTTGTCGATAACGAAGGCTATTTCCATTTTGCGGCGCGTAGCGATGATATGATTGTTTCGTCGGGTTACAATATCGCCGGGCCAGAGGTCGAAGCCGCCCTGTTGTCCCACCCCGATGTTGCTGAATGTGCGGTGGTTGCCAGTGCTGATGCGGAACGCGGTTATATCGTTCAGGCGCATGTGGTATTGGCCACAAATGCCAATCCGTCGCCTGAAATGGCCAGGCTTTTGCAGGATCACGTTAAGGCAACGATTGCGCCCTATAAATATCCGCGTTCAGTGATTTTCGTCGATGGGTTGCCCAAAACCGCGACTGGAAAAATTCAACGTTTCCGCCTGAAACAGGAAAATTCTGCATGACTGATTTTGCCGCCACCAAAGCGTTGTTTCATATCCCCGACGGGGTGATTTACCTTGATGGGAATTCATTGGGCGCGATGCCAAAAACGGCTGCTGCGCGTGCTTCATCCATGATTACGGATGAATGGGGTGAAATGCTGATCCGGGGCTGGAACGATGCCAAATGGATGGCGCAGCCCACACGTGTCGGCGATATGGTCGCGCGTCTGATCGGCGCGGCACCGGGTACGGTGGTGATGGGGGATACCTTGTCGATCAAGGTTTATCAGGCGCTGGCAAGTGCGCTTGAAATGCGTGCAGATCGCAAGGTGGTGGTCTCGGACAATGGTAATTTCCCGACCGATCTTTATATGGCCGATGGCCTGATCAAAAGCCTGGATAAGGGGCACGTTCTTAAAACTCCGAACCCCGAAGACGTCGAAAGCCTGATCAACAAAGACCTTGCCGTTTTGATGCTAACCCAGGTCGATTATCGCACCGGGCGCATGCACGACATGAAACGTATTACCAAACTTGCCCATGACGTTGGTGCGTTGGTGATCTGGGATTTGGCGCATTCCGCCGGGGCGGTGCCGGTGGACCTTGCCGGGTGCGAAGCCGATTTCGCGGTGGGCTGCACCTATAAATACCTAAATGGCGGCCCCGGTGCCCCGGCGTTTATCTATGTCCGTCCGGATCACGCCAAGACCGTGCGGCCCGCACTTTCGGGCTGGTTGGGGCATGTGGCCCCCTTTGCCTTTGATATGGCATATAACCCGGCACCCGATGTATCGCGGATGCGGGTGGGGACGCCACCGGTCATTCAGATGACGGTTCTCGAAGAAGCCATGAAAGCCTGGGATGGCATTGAAATGGCTGATATCCGTGCACGCAGTATTGAACTTTGCGAACAATTCATCGCCGGGGTAGAGGCAAGCTGCCCGATGCTGGAACTGGCAAGCCCGCGTGATGCTCAAAATCGCGGATCGCAGGTATCGTTTAAATGTGCCGATGGCTATGCGGTGATGCAGGCCTTGATCGCGCGCGGCGTGATTGGTGATTTCCGCGCACCCGATATTATCCGGTTTGGTTTTACCCCGCTTTATATCGACAATACCGACGTTGATGGCGCGGTTAAAATCCTTGCAGAAATCATGGAAACCCGTGCCTGGGACAAGCCGGAATTCCACAAAAGGAATGCGGTAACATGAGCGAGAAAAACAACGGTTGCCCGATGAATCAGCCTTATGATCCCAGCACCGAAGGCGCACGGACCGATTTTTCCGATCAGATGTCCTATAGCGACTATTTGTCGCTTGATGCTGTTCTAAGTGCGCAGCATCCTTTGACCGATGCACAGGATGAATTGCTGTTTATCATTCAGCACCAAACGTCCGAGCTTTGGATGAAGCTGGCAATCCGCGAAATTACCGCAGCACGCGATGCCATCCGTAATGGACGCCTGCAACCGGCGTTCAAGATGCTGGCCCGTGTATCACGTATTTTCGAACAGCTTAATAATGCATGGGACGTTTTGCGCACCATGACGCCAAGTGACTATACGACGTTCCGTGATGCGCTTGGCCCGTCTTCGGGGTTTCAGTCCTATCAGTATCGTCAGATCGAATTCATGTTGGGTAATCGCAATCATGCGATGCTGCGTCCACATGCGCACCGCGCCGATATTACTCAATTGTTGATGGCCGAACTGGCAACGCCAAGCCTGTATGACGAAGCGCTTCGTTTGCTGGTGCGCGAAGGCATTGCTGTGCCCGATGCGATTGTGAACCGCGATGTCAGTGAACCTTATAGCGCGCATGATGACGTGATTGCGGCTTGGCATATGGTTTACAGCGCACCTGAAAAATACTGGCCGCTTTATGAATTGGCCGAAAAGCTTGTCGATTTCGAAGATTATTTTCGGCGTTGGCGGTTTAACCATGTGACAACGGTTGAACGCGTTATCGGGTTTAAACGCGGTACCGGGGGGACCGGCGGCGTTAGTTATCTGAAAAAAATGCTGGAAATTGAACTGTTTCCGGAACTCTGGCGTGTCAGAACCACGCTTTGAGGATGGACGGACCTGGCTGAACACTGCAAAATCAGGGGCAGGCATCAGGTTCACTATAACCGCGGCAACACACTACATAAAAAGTCGCGGGATCAACGTGTTGCTAGACAGATAAAAACATAAACACGGAGGCTTTGATGAAGGGCACTAAAACAACAATTGCAGCACTTGCTGCATTGCTGATGGCAGGGACTGCACATGCAGAACCGTTAAAAGTTGGCATGATCACGACCCTTTCGGGCGGCGGTGCCGGTCTTGGCATTGATGCACGTGACGGGTTCATGCTGGCTGTCAAGCAGGCCAATAATCCCGATCTTACGGTTGTGATCGAAGACGATCAGCGCAAACCCGATGTTGCGGTTCAGCTGGCGGATAAAATGATCCAGCAGGAAAAAGTTGATGTCCTGACCGGTATTATTTGGTCGAACCTTGCTATGGCAGTTGTGCCATCTGCTGTGGCGCAGAACAAATTCTATCTGTCGGTTAATGCCGCACCGTCGCAACTTGCCGGCAAGGGCTGTAACAAGAATTACTTCAGCGTTTCCTATCAGAACGATAACCTGCACGAAGCCGCTGGCGGTTATGCGACCAGTGCCGGTTACGGGAAAACGTTTGTGATGGCGCCAAACTATCCGGCGGGTAAAGATTCCATTTCCGGCTTCAAGCGTTTCTATCTCGGTGATGTTGCCGGTGAAGTTTACACCAAGCTTGGCCAGACCGATTATGCGGCTGAAATCGCCCAGATCCGTGCATCGGGTGCCGATAGCGTGTTCTTCTTCCTGCCGGGCGGCATGGGTATTGCGTTCATGAAGCAATATGCACAGTCTGGTGTTGGCATTCCGTTGATTGGCCCGGCATTCTCGCTGGATCAGGGGATCCTTGGTGCGGTTGGTGATGCGGCACTTGGCATCAAAAACACCTCTAACTGGTCAAAAGACATCGACAATGCCACCAACAAGGCATTTGTCGAAACCTTCCAGGCCGAATATGGCCGCCTGCCGTCGCTTTATGCGTCCTATGGCTTTGATACGGCTAACCTGCTGCTGTCGGCAATGGGCAAGGCAGATGTCAAGGATCAGGACGCATTCCGTGATGCGCTACGTGCGGCGGACTTTAATTCGGTCCGTGGCAAGTTCATCTTTGGTGCGAACCAGCATCCGATCCAGGACATTTATGTCCGCGAAGTGATTAAGGAAGGCGATGTTTTGACCAACAAGATCGTTGGTACCGCGCTGATTGATCATGCCGATGCCTATGCATCAGAATGCGTGATGTAAAAGAAGTCTGACAAGTCGGCGGGCACCGGGATCGGTAATGATATCGGGGGCCTGGTGCCCGCCATCTTGCGACGGAGTTTTCCCTATATGTTTTCTTTATTTCTGGAACAGCTGTTAAACGGCCTTCAGTCAGGCGTGATGCTGTTTCTGATGGCATCGGGTTTGACGCTGGTGTTTGGCGTGATGGGGCTGATTAATCTGGCCCATGGATCGCTTTACATGGTGGGGGCGTTTGCCTGTGCGGCGGTGGCGGCATGGACCGGGTCATTCTGGCTGGGGCTGGTCGGCAGTTTGATGGCCGCGGCCATTGCCGGTGCGCTGGTTGAAATGATTGTGATCCGTCGTCTTTATGCGCGTGATCACCTTGATCAGGTGCTGGCGACTTTTGCGCTTATTCTGATTTTCTCCGAAGGCACAAGGTGGCTTTTTGGATCATTTCCTTTGTTTTTAAGTGTTCCGGATGTTTTGTCTGGCACGGTCGTGATGCCGGGCGGGTTCCAATATCCGATTTTCCGTCTGGCAATTATTATTGCCGGTCTGACCGTTGCCATTGGTTTGTTCCTTTTGATCGGGAAAACCCGGCTTGGTATTCGTATTCGTGCGGGCGAAGCCGACCGTGGCATGATCGCGGCATTGGGCGTCAATATTGATCGTCTTTACACGATTGTTTTTGCCCTTGGCGCGGCCTTGGCCGGGCTTGCCGGGGCCTTTGTCGGCACGACCCAGTCGGTTCAGGTCGGCATGGGCGAACCGGTTTTGATTTTGGCCTTTGTCGTGATCGTGATTGGCGGGATCGGATCGATCAAAGGGGCCTTGATCGGGTCACTTCTGGTTGGTTTTACCGACACAATGGGGCGTTTCCTGTTGCCAATCGGGTTCGAGGCATTCTTTGACCCGGCAAGTGCAACTGCAATCGGGTCGGCCTTGGCATCGATGCTGATTTATATCGTTATGGCGCTGGTGTTATTCCTGCGGCCAAGCGGTTTGTTCGGGACGGAAGCCTGATATGATCATGAACCGCGAAACCATTTTAAATATTATTCTGGCTGTTCTTTTGATTGCGGTGCCGCTGATTGCACAGGCAATGGACGAACCCTTTATCATCACCCTTGCGACCAAGGTCGCGATATTTGGCATGGCCGGTGTCGGGCTTAACATCGCCCTTGGCTATGGCGGGCTTGTCTCGTTTGGGCATGCCGCCTTTTTCGGGATCGGGGGCTATGCCGCCGGGATCCTTGCCAGCCACGCGCTGAACTATGAACCGATCCTGAGCACGCCGTTTGAAATTAACGGCACGACACAGATGATTGTGATTTGGGTTGTGGCCTTGATCGCATCGGCCGTGATTGCGCTTTTGATCGGGGCGATCACGCTTCGGACTAGTGGCGTTTATTTCATCATGATCACGCTGGCCTTCGCACAGATGATCTATTATTTCGCAATTTCCTGGCCGGCCTATGGCGGCGAGGATGGGTTGTCGATCTATGTGCGTAACAGCTTCCCGGGGCTTAATACGCTTGATCCGCTTAGTTTCTTTGGCCTGTGTGCGGTGATGCTGGGCATCGTCTTGGCGTTTTCAGCGGTGCTGATCCGGTCACGCTTTGGTCTTGCCCTTCAGGGGGCACGCCAGAACGGACAACGCATGATGGCGGTTGGTATTGCACCGTTCCGTGTGCGTCTGGTGGCCTTTGTGATTTCGGCCATGATTACCGCATGGGCCGGGGCGCTTTACGCCGATCTGAACCGCTTTGTCAGCCCGTCGATGATGTCTTGGCATATGTCGGGTGAAATCATGGTGTTTGTCATTTTGGGCGGGGTTGGGCGTTTGTTTGGCCCGGTGGCCGGGGCGGCACTTTACATCATGCTGGAACATCTTTTGGGCAGTACATTTGAATTCTGGCAATTGCCGTTGGGTATTTTGTTGCTGGTGGTGGTGTTGTTTGCACGCGGTGGCCTGATTGGCCTTTTGGCGGGGGAACGCAAACATGCCTGAAGCCATTCTTTCGCTATCAAAAGTCACCAAACAGTTCGGCGCTCTGCTTGCCAGTGACAATGTATCGCTTGATTTGATGCCGGGTGAAATTCATGCCCTGATCGGGCCGAACGGGGCGGGGAAATCCACCCTGATTAAACAGATTGCCGGTGAAATCAAACCCGATAGCGGCGAAATCCGCTTTGCCTGGCGCGATATCGATGAATTGGATGCGGTTGAACGATCCCGCATGGGCTTGGCCCGAACGTTTCAGGTATCATCGTTGATGCCGGAGTTTTCGGTACTGCAAAATGTTGTTCTGGCTCAGCAATCGGTCAGCGGTAAAATCTTTCGGTTTTTCAAGCCGGTTCTGTCCGATGCGTCGCTTCTTGAACCGGCGATGGCACAGCTTGAACGGGTTGGCCTTGCCGATCGGGCACAAATGCGGGCGGCTGATATCTCACACGGCGAACGTCGTCAGCTTGAAATGGCGGTAGCATTGGCGCTTAAACCGCGTGCCTTCCTGCTGGATGAACCAATGGCTGGCATGGGGCCAGAGGGCTCCAAAAATTTGACCGACTTCCTGGGGGGGCTGCGTGCCGAGGCCCCGATCCTTTTGGTCGAACACGATATGGATGCGGTTTTTGCCTTGGCCGACCGGATTTCGGTTTTGGTTTATGGCCGGATCATTGCGACCGGAACGGTTGATGAAATTCGGGGCAATGACGATGTTAAACGTGCCTATCTCGGGGAGGAAGCCTGATATGACTGCACTTCTCGAATTATCGGGTGTGACCGCTTTTTACGGTGCATCGCAGGCGTTGTTTGGTGTTGACCTGACCGTGGGTGAGGGCGAGGCCGTGGCCCTTATGGGCCGCAATGGTATGGGCAAGACAACCACGATCAAAACCATTTGTCGCATGATGACCCATCGTGATGGTGATATCCGCTTTGCCGGAAATGATCTTGCCAAATTGCCATCGCATAAGGCGGCCCGCCTTGGCATTGGTTTGGTGCCCGAAGGTCGGCGGTGCTTTGCGCGTTTGACCGTGATGGAAAACCTGATGGCGGCGGCAACCGTCGGCGAATGGGATTTTGCCCGGGTGGCGGATTTGTTCCCGCGCCTTGCCGAACGCCGCGATCAAAAGGCGATGACACTTTCGGGCGGCGAACAACAGATGCTGGCGATTGGTCGTGCGCTTATGACCAACCCGCGCCTTCTGATCCTTGACGAAGCGACCGAGGGTTTAGCCCCTGTCGTGCGACAGGAAATCTGGGCGGCGATCAACGTTCTTAAACAATCAGGTCTGTCGATCCTTGTCGTCGATAAGTCGTTAAAGGAACTGTCGGGCGTGGCGGATCGTTATGTCATTGTTGAAAAGGGCGTTACGGCATGGAGTGGTGCGGTCAATGACCTGACTGACGATCTGACCAACCGGTATTTGGGGGTCTGAGATGACGGTATTTACCTATCCCCAAAAAGTCTTGTTTCAACATTGCGATCCGGCGGGGATCGTTTTCTATCCCCGTTATTTCGAAATGATCAATGCTACGGTCGAAGAATGGTTTGATGCCCGGATCGGGGTCAGTTTTGCGCAAATGCACGGGCCCTTGCAGGTTGCCGTGCCAACCGCCGCCCTTCAAATCAGCTTTACCGCGCCAAGCCGTCTTGGCGAGATGCTTGAATTTCGCCTGACGCCGACACGATTGGGGCGATCCAGCCTTGATCTTGAAATCAGTGCTGTTTGCGGTGACGAGCAACGCCTTGAAATGACAGCAACACTGGTCTTTACCCGAAATGGTGCCGGAAAGTCGGTGCCCTGGCCCGATAACTTGCGTGCCAAGATCGATAATGAAATCAACGAAATGGTAGAAAAAAATGCATAAAATCATTCAGCCAGACGGATGGAAACCGCCCAAGGGATACGCCAATGGTGTGCTTGCCGACGGGGCACCGCTTTATATCGGTGGTCAGATCGGTTGGAACGCCGATCAGGTCTTTGTCGCCAAGGATTTCGTCGGCCAGATGGAACAGGCACTTCGCAACATCGTTGACGTGCTTGAAGCCGCCGGTGGTGGCCCTGAAAACCTTGTGCGGTTGACCTGGTTTGTTGTGGATAAACAAGAATATCTGGCCCATCAGCGTGAAGTTGGCGAAGCCTATCGCCGTGTGCTTGGCAAAAACTTTCCGGCCATGACCATGGTGGTTGTCAGTGCGCTTGTCGAAGACGAAGCCCTGATCGAGATCGAGGCAACAGCCGCCATTCCGACCAGTAAAAGTGCGGCTTGAGAAGCAAACCCCCGGCAGATAGATGCCGGGGGGGCGGGGCTGGCAGACTTAGATCTGCCGGAAGACCAGTGATGTGTTGATGCCGCCAAAGGCAAAATTGTTGCTCATCATATGTTCGGCGGAAATATTTCGCGCGGTTCCATAGATATAATCAAGTTCCGCACATTCCGGGTCGACCTGTTCAAGGTTGGCGGTGGCGGCAAATTTGCTGTCACGCATCATTTCCAGTCCCAGCCATGCCTCGATCGCGCCACATGCGCCAAGGCTGTGGCCGAAATGCCCCTTTAGCGTATGCATTGGAATGGCGCGGTCAAATACCGCGCGTGTCGCCTTGCTTTCGGCAAGGTCGCCGTGATCCGTGGCGGTGCCATGACCATTGACGATATCGATATCGCTTGGTGACAGACCCGCCGTTTCAAGCGAGGTGCGAAGGGCGATCTCCATTTTGTCGGCGGCGGGTTGGGTAATATGGGCACCATCCGAATTGCTGGCAAAGCCGATAATCTCTCCAAAAATCTGCGCGCCGCGTGCCTTGGCATGTTCGTATTCTTCAAGGATCAACGTCCCGTCACCTTCGCCGATCACCAATCCATCACGTCGCGCATCATAGGGGCGCGGGGTCAGTTCCGGGGTGTCGTTATTGGTGCTGGTGGCAAACAGGGTATCGAATACCGCGACCATGGTCGGGCAGAGTTCTTCGGCGCCACCGGCAATCATCAAATCTTGCATGCCGAATTTGATGGCCTCATAGGCGTAACCAATCCCCATGCTGCCCGATGTGCAAGCGGTTGAGGTCGGAATGATCCGGCCCGAAATGCCATATAGCACACCGATATTGACTGCCGCCGTGTGGCTCATCATCTGGATATAGCTCGTCGCGGTGATGGCGTTGCTGTCACCATGTTCCATCAGGCGGGTAAAGCCCAGAACCGGTGGGGTGCTGCCAAAGGATGATCCATAGGCAATACCAATACGCCCACCCTGCAGAAGAGTTTTGTCATCGCGCAGGCCCGCCATTTCAAGTGCTTTGTCGGTCGCAGCCACCGACATTTGGGCCACACGACCCATGCTGCGCAGTTGTTTGCGGTTGAACTTTCCTTTGAGCGTGAAATCCTCGACCGGGGCGGCAAGACGGGTGCGCAAATCATATTTGCCGTCCCAGTCATGCATACGCCGGATACCGGTTTCGCCATTCGCCATGCGTGACGAGATGATTTCCCAGCTATCGCCAAGGGCGGTAATCCCGGCCATGCCGGTGACAACGACGCGCCGCGTCATAGCATCCCCCCATTTACGCTAATGACCTGACGGGTGATATAGGACGCATCTGCACCGCACAGAAACGCAATGGTTCCGGCAACTTCATCACTGGTGCCATATCGGCGCATCGGGATCATGGCCTTGACGTCGTCTTCGGGCAAATCTTTGGTCATTTGGGTTTCGATGACACCAGGCGCGACCGCATTGACTGTGATCTTGCGTTTGGCCAGTTCAAGGGCCAGCGATTTGACGGCACCGATGATCCCGGCCTTGGACGCAGCATAATTGACCTGTCCGCGATTACCGGCAATCCCGGCGATAGAGGTTAACGCGATAATGCGCCCGCCCTTGCGTCGCTGGATCATCGGCATGATCAACGGTTTGATCACATTGTAAAAACCATCCAGATTGGTGTGCAATACCCGGTCCCAATCGTCATCTTCAAGGGCTGGGAACGGACCATCACGGGTCAACCCGGCATTCAGGATTACCCCATATGGTGCGCCGTTTTCGGCGATGTCGGTTTCGATCGCCGTGCGGGTGGTTTCGCGGTCTGCGATATCAAACTGGATCAATCGTGCGGAACGGCCAAGGGCAATGATGTCATCACACACGGCTTGGGCGCCTATGCGGTCCGAATGATAATGGACGATGATGTCAAATCCGTCCTTGGCAAGTCGGCGGGCGGTGGCGGCACCGATCCCTTTGCTTGCCCCGGTTACCAAAATGGTTTCTGTCATGGGTCTGTCGTATCTTGGTTGCTATCTGTTGCAGGTGACGGTTCGTTCGGTTGATAGACATTGATGCGTGCGCTAACAAGTATGTCATCACCGTTGCGCACTTCGCCGTCAAAAACGCCCATTTCGCCGTCTTCGAAAATATTCTTCACATGGATCGAAAGTGTCGCGCCGTCATCAAACCAGTCGCAGTTCATGGTCATCTTGCGCGTGCCCAGTAAATACCCGACTTTGGGCGTGCTGCCCGGTGCAGCAGATTGAACGCGCCAGCCGCTATAGGCGGCGACGGTCTGGGCGATATATTCAATCCCGACATACCCCGGAACACCATGACCGGTGGTAAAGAACATGCTGTTTTTTGATATGCGGACTTCGGTACACATGGCTTCGTCATCGGCGGCCAGCACCCGGTCAATCAGCAGCATTGTGGCCGCGTGTGGCACCAGCGTTTCAACTGGTGGAAAGTCGCAATGATCGTTGGTTGCCGTGATGGTCGTCATGCCGGTTTGCCCCGTTGCCATCCCTGGCCAAGAATGACCGAAACGTTGCTGCCGCCAAAGGCGAATGAGTTGCTCATCATTGCGCAGCGATCCATTGGGGCAAGGTGCGCGTTGGTATCATTGATCAACTGCAGTTCAGGAATATCGGCATCCTTTTTACCGTCCCAGATATGACGTGGCAGGGATGCCCTATCTGGTGCATCGGAAAGCGACAGCCAAAGTATCGCCGCCTCTATCGCGCCTGCGGCACCCAATGTATGGCCGGTCATGGGTTTGGTCGAACTGGCGGGGACATCTGGGCCCAGCACATCGCAAACGGCGCGTGCCTCCATCCCGTCATTTAACGGTGTGGCCGTGCCATGCAAATTGATATAGGCGATATCGGATGCGGTCACATTGGCATTGGCAAGGGCGTTTTGCATCGCCTGTGCCGCCCCCTTGCCATCGGGATGGGGGGCATTGGGATGATGGGCATCCGAACTTTCGCCAACGCCCAGCAATTCGACCTCGCCCGCATCACGGCGCAGGATGAAAAGGGCTGCCCCTTCGCCGATATTGATACCGTCGCGATGGATGCTCATGGGGTTGCAAACCCCGGCAGATATTGATTGCAACGCGTCAAAGCCTCGCACGGTCAGGCGGCACAGGCTATCGACCCCGCCGACCAGAACCGCATCGCATAATCCGGCCTTGATCAGGCGCGCACTGGCGGCAAATGCCTTGGCGCTGGATGAACAGGCGGTGGAAATCACATAGGCTGGCCCGCCAAGGTCAAAGGCCTCGCGCAGGAAATCTGCCGGTGATCCGATTTCCTGATGACTGTAAAGGAAGCCTTCGGGAAAGGTGCCCTGATCCAGTGTTGCCTGATAGTCGGTTGTTCCTTCTTCGATCCCGGATGTGCTGGTGCCCATCACAATGCCGATGCGATCCTTGCCGGTTGTGGCGATCAGATCGGTGATTTGGTCCCTGATCTGGCAGGTGGCGGCCCAAAGCAGGCGGTTATTGCGTGTATCGTGGCGGGTAAGGTGTTCGGGCAATTTTGCCGGTGCCTGTGTAACCGTTCCAAGGATCGTTGACCCGCTTGCCATAAAGCCATCGCGCGCAATCATATCGGCAACACGGTCACCACGCAGGGTTGTACGGGTTTCATCGATCCCTGTGCCAAGGGCGGAAACAATGCCAAGGGCGGAAAGATAAAGCGGGCCGAACGTCATGCTTATGATCCCGTCCGTTTGGAATTGATCGTGATGACATAACCGAATTGTTCATTGCGAAGGGTCGCAACACCGTGCCAGACATCGCGCACCGGCCGTTCAATCCGGGCATAGGCGCGGCCATTGTTATTCAGACGAATGATCCGTTCGCCCATGGTTTGATTGACCGACATATTATCGGGAAGGGAACCTTCCAGAACGTCTTTGGGCCAGTAAACCATGATGATATCAGCAAGCAGGCGTTTGGCATCAAGGCTGGCAGGAAGCCAGTCCGCTGATTGCACCGATAGCGCATCAACCGTCCAGTCGATATCAATCGCCCGGCGACCCAGATCGTCAAGCATGATGATACGGGCATGATCGCGTTCGATTGTTATGCGGGCCTGAAAAATGCCTTGTCCGGTTTCAGTGCCATCTTTCCAATTGGCGCGAACCTGTTGGGTGACATCAATGGTTTCATCGCTGTCCCATGGTTCGTCGGGCAGGGTGAATTCCGAACCCGGGTCAAGCATCACGGTTTGTGTCTGGCCCGGTGCAAAGATATTTGGCATCGACATTTCGGGCATGTGGATACTGTCGCAGGCGGTAAGCCCGGCGGCAAGGATGCTTGCGAAAAGGGTTCTTATAATGATGGCGCGCATAGATCGTGCAACATTTCCAGATAACGCTCGGTCTTGTCGACCAGCGGGTTTTCGATGTTCCATGCATATCCTGCAAGGATCGAAACGACCATACGTTTCAGTTGTGAATCATCATCGGGCTGATTGAAAATAATCGCCTGTAGACGTCCATCGTACCAAGCATCGACATAGGACCGGAACGTATCGACACCTTTTGACAACGGTTCGGCAAAATCCTTGTTCCAGTCAATCGATTGTCCCCTGTGTCGATTGATCAGAACACTGGCGGCCATTTCGGCCGATTGCATGGCAATGGTAACCCCAGATGAAAACACCGGATCAAGGAACCCGGCCGAATTCCCCAACAAGACATAACCATCGCCATGAAGTTTTTCCGATTGTGCGCTGTATCCGGCAATCGATACCAGTTCACGGATCGGTTCGGCATTTATCAACAAACTTCCAAGTCGCGTATCATCGATCAGTCGTTTGAAAATATCCTGATCGGTCATTCCGACAAATGCCGGGTCGTTATCGGGATAGATAACCCCAACGGATGCTGTGCCATCGGAAAACGGGATCAGCCAGTACCAGATTTCATGCCGGGTCGGGTGCACAGTGATCAGGATTTTTTCGCGGTCATAACCCGGATCACTGATGCGATCGCGCATATGGGTGAACAGTGCACGGCGTTCGATGGATTTATCGGCACGGGCAAGGCCGAGCATGCGGGGCAGTACCCGGCCATACCCGCTGGCATCGACAACGAAACCGGCGCGAAGTTCGCCCGGTTTGCCATCTGCATCCTCAAAGCCAAGGCTGCAATGGCCATCGGAAAGATTTGCCGATGTCACTTTGTGCCCGAACCGGATATCGACCCCGGCACGTGCAGTTTCATCGGCCAAAATTTGATCAAATTGGGCCCGCTGGACCTGAAACGTTGTGCCCCAGCCCGTTCGTTCGAAATTCTCGCGAAAATCAATCGACATGTATTGATCTGCACATTCGAAAACGGCACCGTTTTTAAACTGGAAACCGGCGGCCTCAACCGCGGGCAGCAGGTTTGCGCGTTCCAGCACATTCATGCAATTGGGCAGCAGGCTTTCACCGATGACAAAGCGTGGAAAGGTCTGTGCTTCCAGCACGGTAACGGCAAGCCCGGCATCATGAAGGAATTTGGCAACCACCGACCCGGCCGGGCCCGCCCCAATGACGGCGATATCGCATTCTGCTTTCACGGGGTGTTTCCTTGTTCATGATCGGGGGCTGTCATCCAAAAGGCCAGAAACCACGCGCCGACCAGACCAATGGCAATGACCGAACCAATGTCGCGGACCAGTGGTACCGAACTGCTGGCGAGAAGACCAAAGGCAAGAACGCTACTGATCAGGGACAACAAGACCGCAAGTCTTGTATCGTCGTCATGGTTGCTATTGCGGCTTTCGGCCAGAAACAGCACATAATCCGCCCCGATGGCAAAGACCAGAAACAGTGCCATGGTGGTAAAGAAGCTTTGCGGTATCCCGAAAAGATATCCGCCGATCACAGCAATCAGGATCGCGCCTGCGGGGGCGGCAAAAATGCAAATGCCGCTGCGAAGCCCGTATCGCGAAACCGCAAGGATGGCAGCAATGCAAAGCGCGCAGCCAAGTGCCACCCACGCCCAAAAATGATATTGGGAAAACTGCGCGCTGATGGCGTCTGCCGGGTCGATCAAGGTGACAGGATTGATTGGGGCAATTGCCGCACGAATGGCATCAATATCCGTGGCATTGCGAAGTCGAATGATGTCCGAATTTCCAGAATGCAGGCGGTCAATTTCTGGCAGGATCATTGTGGCCCTTTCATCGGGCACAAGGTAATCCGCCGACATCGTCGGGGCGGTGATATTGACCGGTAATTGATCGGACAGGGCCGCGCCAAAACGGCCATAGAGTTCGTGTGTGACCAGCAGCCGGTTTTCTTCCTGTCGGGCGATGGACGGGATCAAATCTGAAAGCCCAATCAAGCCGCCAAGACGGTTGTCATTTATCAGGGGCGATAGGGCATGACGCACCGCTTCGCCGGTTTGCAGGCGGCTTTGGGCATTGTCGCCATCAATACGCAGGAAGGTGGAACTTCCACCTAACCCCAGAATATCGGCGATCTCGCGCGCATCGGAAATCAGGGTATCATTGCCATGGCCGAATTGGCGAATATCATTATTACCGGGGATCAGCGCGGCTGCCAGGACAAGCCCGATGATGATCACCGTGCTTGCGATCAACCGTGTGGGGCGTGTGGCAAAGGTCCTGTTAAGGCCTATTTGAAGCAGGTCATGTAATTTGCGGATTGGCGAGGATGCCCGTACATCGCGCGCCGGAACCAACGGCAACAGGAACAGGACCGAACAATAAGCCGCGATCAACCCCACCACCGAATAGACGGCAATCTGGGCCAGTAATTGCGTTGGGCTAAGTGATAATGCGCCAAAGCCGATGACAGATGTCAAAAGGCCAAGGCTGAGGCCCGGTTTGATTTTGCGCAATCTGTCACGTGGTGATCCATCCGACGTGCGCAGGACAAGGAAATGCAGGGCATAATCGACCGAAATGCCGATCATGCTGGCGCCAAAAACCAGCGCGATCACATGAATGGTCGGAAAAATCAGGATGACGGCGGCAAGTCCGGCGATAAGTCCGCTGCCAACGACCAGCAAGGCCCCCAAAAGCGGTATCGGTGAATAAAACACCAACCCGATCATAATCAGGATGCCAATGGTGGCGATGATCGCGATGCGCTGGACATCGGCTTTGGCACGGGTTGCCTCGGCCTGGGCAAAAAAGATCTGCCCGGTTTTGGCTGTGGTCAGATCGGGTGTCATATCCTTGATCGATTGCAGGGCGGCGTTGGTATCCTTGACCCATCGCGGATCGGTACCGGTACTGCGCAAGTCAGCAGACAGAGTGGCCATCACCGGCAGATAAAAGCGCCCGCCGCGTGCGATCACATTATTGCCGGAACCAAGCTTTGACCCAAGGTCCGATAGAAACACGGGCAACAGGGCAAACGGGTCCTGTTTTAGCGATTGGCTGCTCAGTGTTGTTGCCGGGGAATAAAGGTTCTGGATGGCCCGACGATACAGCGCGTCGCCGTCACCATTGGTCAATCGGGTATGATCCGATTGTGATAAAAGTCCATTGGCATAGGGACCATAAAGCGCCATCAGATCGGCAAAGCGGTCATTGTTGCGACCGGGCAGGGTAATGTTTTGTGTGCCATGCATCGCCGCAATCTTATCAGCAAAATCATTGGCCGCTTTTTCAAGTGTGTCGCGTTCTGGATGCGACAGCATGAAAATCGCCTGCTGGCTATCACGTGCCAGAAGGTGGCGGACGGTTTCAATATTGCTTTTTGGTTTGTCCGGATCGGTGTTTTCCCGCCCGATTAGCGACAGGAAATCAGCATCAATCCCGGTGAACCCGCCGTGCAACTGCCATCCGGCGAAGGTCGCCATTAAAATCAGGCAAAATGCCCAGATGGATGCCCGCAATGCCATTACTTGACCGTTCCTGTCAAAAGGGCGGCAAATTCCGGCGGCAAGGGAAGGTTGCCTAGGCCCTGATCGGCAAGGATGATGTCGTCATGATCGCCGGATGGTTTTTCAAGTTGGATGGTTTGGACATAATCGGTGCCGGTTGCGGTGATTTTGGTGATCTGGCTTGCAATCGCGGTGCTATCTTTTGGGGTCAGGATTACTTGCCAGGCATTATCGGCGGTCGTGCTTTTGGTGATGTCAAAGCGTTGTTCAAGCGGTTGCCAGTTTCCGGCAAGCACGGCGGAAATCAGTTCGACAAACTGGCGAAACTGATCACCACGGGCAAGTGCATCATGGTTGCCCTGATCATCAATCCGGGTGATGCCGTGATCATCCAGAACCGTTGTGCCGGGGAACGGGTTAAGGGTGCGCCAGACAAGCCCCGTGGTCGGGGACAGGATAAAGTCACCGTTTGATCTTAGCGGTTTGTCAAAACCGGCTAGATAGCGTTCCATGGTGAAACTGCCGCGCAGATATTGGTCCTGATTGATCTTTGCCGGGGGCGAGATTTCGGTCGCCCATGCACAACTGAACAGGCCCGCGCCAAATAGGGCGGCCATCATTCCAGATGCGATCAGGCGGCGAAGCAGGGTCAAGAAAGGGCCTCTATCTTTTCGATGAAGAAATCGGGACTGCGATACAGCATTTCACCGCTGCTTTTTTCCACCGCGACCTGAATGGTAAAGCCCTTGGTTAATTTTTCACCGGTTTTGGTGTCGCGGACCAAATAGTCGATTTTCAGCCGGTTTTCATATTCGCGAAGCGTCGCGATAATGGTGATGTTCTGCCCAAAGCTGCAGGGACGGACATATTTGACCCGCATATCGACAATCGGCCAGACATAGCCCGATGCATCCATTTGCGGATAATTGTAATCGACCTTATCAAGCAGGGCACAGCGGGCATTTTCAAAAAACTGCACGTAATTGCCGTGCCAAACCACATTCATTGGATCAAGGTGATAGAATTGAATGGTTTCTGTGACGGATGCATTGATCATGATGCGATATCCTCGCCATAAAGCGCCCAGTGACGGCCCTGAATACGATCGACAAGCAGACGCAATGTGCCTTCAAGCGGTTGGTCTTCGGCGATAAACGGGATGTCGCGGCCAAGCGCATCAAGAAACGTTGTCACGTCATTGCCAAGCTGGGCATCCTGGATTTCACCATTTTTCAGGCGCAGTGTGATGGCCTGTTTGACGGCGATCAGATTGGCGGCCGCGACCTGTTCGGTCAGTTGCAGGATGCGCAGGCAATCACGTGCCGCAATCGTCCCCATACTAACCTTGTCCTGATTATGACATTCGGTCGAGCGCGAGAAAACGCTGGCGGGCATGGTGTTTTTAAGTGCCTCGGCCGTCCAGGCTGATACACCGATTTGCACCGCTTTAAGCCCGTGATTGATTGATGCCCGATCCGCATCCGACCCTGACAGGTTTGATGGCAGGCCATGATTGAATTTGGTATCGACCAAAAGCGCCATTTGCCGATCCATCAAATCGGCCAGATTGGCAATCAGGGTTTTCATCCCGTCGGCAACAAAGGCAACATGCCCACCATAGAAATGCCCGCCATGCAGGATGGTTTCGCCTTCGATGTCGATCAGGGGATTGTCATTTGCGCTGTTAAGTTCGGTTTCAAGTGTGGTTCGGAATGTCGGCATCATGTCGGCCAGAACACCGATGACATGCGGCGCACAGCGTAGCGAATATCGATCCTGCAATCGGGCGGGGGTGTAATTTGCGCCAAGATCGGCAAGGTCGCCTTCGATAAAGGCGGCGATGCGGGCCTGGCCCGGATGGGGTTTGGCGGCAAACAGGCGTTTGTCAAAATGCGCGGGATTGCCCAGCAATCCGATGGATGCCAGTGATGTGATGCGCGCGGTCAGACGGCACAGGTAATCGGCTCGCACGAATGCCTGACACATCATGGCGGTCATTACGGATGTACCATTCATGATTGCAAGGGCTTCTTTGGGGCGCAAGGTTAACGGCGTTAACCCGGCTTTTGACAGGGCGTCTTCGGCGGTGGTTTTTTCACCGCGATACAAGACATCGCGTTCCCCGATCAAGGCGGCGGCAACATAGGAAAGCGGGGTCAGATCACCACTGGCGCCAACTGATCCTTCTTCGGGGATCAAAGGCGTGATGTTATGTTCAAGAAGGCCTGATAACTGGCGCAAAAGGTTAAGACTGACGCCGGAATATCCAGTGCAAAGCGATGCCAGCCGCACGGCCAGAACCGCACGTGCCTGATTGGCGCTTAGTAAATTGCCAAGGCCGCAACCGTGAAACCGGCTGAGATGCAGGGGCAGTTCGGCCACCAGTTCCGGCGGGACGCGGCGCGAAACAGAATCACCATAGCCCGTAGTCACCCCGTAAATATGGCCGTGATCGCGCAACTCGCGGTCAAGGAAATCAGCACCGGCCTGAATGCGGGTGGTGAATTCCGGGGCAGATGACAGGACGGGCATAGCGCGCTGTTCGGCCAGTGCAACGATATCTTCGATGCGCAGGTTTTCTTCGCCAAACAGAACATTGGTGCAGCTGTTATTCATTGTCGTCCTTTTTCGTCGCCCAGAAGTCATAGAAATTGAACCATTGCAGCGGTTTTGTCACAACAAGCTTTTCCAGCCAACTTGCATACTGACCGGCATATTCGGTGATTTTCCCAACCCGGTCCTTGCGTGGCAGAATGATTTGATCTGCCAGTTTGTTCCAGACGATTTCAAACCGTTTGCCTGTACGCCATGCCGCGACCATGTAAACCGGGCATTGCAGAAGATAGGCCAGAATAAAGGGTCCTTGCGGGAATGGGGCCGGTTCCCCCAAAAATGGGGCCAGTACCGATTTGTCGCGTGCGCCAATGGCAACACGGTCGGCTGCGATCACGATCCATTCGCCGCGTTCTACCTTTTCTCGCAGCAATATGGCGGTGTCCGGGCCGATATCGGTGACTTCGATCAGGTCGACCTGACTTTCGGGCGCTAGTTTTTGCAAAACCCGGCCAAACCGGGCAGCATTTTTCTGATGCAAAAGCACATTGATGCGGAAATTGCGATCCCGGCTGGCAATGGCCCGGACCAGTTCGACATTGCCGAAATGCGATACGAACAAAACAGCCGCCTTATCGCGCGGGATATAGGAAAACAGGCTGTCGGCGCGATCAGGAAGATCAAGATCGTCGATCTTCATTTCCCCGCACCATGCTGCGATTTTATCTAATGCGCTTTCGCCGAAATTCATGAAATGACGGAAACTGTCGCGCCATGTCGGTTTCGGGCTATTGTTGATTTTGGCAATTCGGGTCAGGAAATCCTGCGATGCGTCGCGTGCGGAACGCCCTGTTATGAAGAAATAGGTGATGATCGGAAACATGAAAATCATACACAACCTGCGCCCGCCAAGACGATAGACCATGCCAAGAAACCGCATGCCCCAATAGATCCCGCGTTCATCGATTTCGGCCCAGTGGCGCGCATTCGGATTGGCATCACGGGCGAAGGATAAGGGCGATGGGGATGAAGAAGATGGCTTTGCGCCAAACCGCCCGCCACGCAGGGCAAAGCCCGGCAATCGGGCCAACATGCCAAAAAACAGGCGTGTATGCATCCAACTGATCAGGACATTGTCATCCCACAGGCGGAAGTTGGAAATATTGCCGTCGGGATAGGTGACCTTGGTCGGAATATGAATGATCGGCACCCCGCGCCAGTAAAGCCGCACCATCAGTTCGGTATCGAAATCCATTTTGTGCCCGGCACCTTCATCGCGCCAGACGCCAAGGCTTTGAGTGATCGGATAAACGCGAAAGCCACACATGCTGTCGCGGATATGAAGTGATAATGTTTCGATCCAGACCCATACATGGGTGACCCAGCGGCCAATCTTGCGCCCGGTCGGGATGCTGTCGTCATAGATCGGCAGTCCGGTAACAAGGGCATCGGGATTTTGATGTGCGGCATCAATCATGTCATTGAGCCGGTCAAGGTCATGTTGACCATCGGCATCAATCTGGATTGCGTGGGTAAAACCGGCGCGGTTTGCCATTGTCATGCCGATCATGACGGCAATACCCTTGCCACCATTTTCATCAAGCCGCCAACAGGTGACGCCGTTTTCGGGATCATGCAGGGCGGCCACAACGTCGCGTGTTTCCCCGTCTGAACCGTCATCGATGATAAAGATCGGCAGGTCATGTTCGCGAAGGTATTTTACCACGTCGGCAAGGACGCGGTGATGATTATGGGTCGGAACGACAGCACAGATTTTGATGGCATTATTCATGCTGTTTCACCGCGCCATTTCAGAATGCCTGAACTGTGATCGCCCTCAGAACTTGAATGATATCGGAATCGTACCTTTGCCCCGGCCCGGTCACAGGTAAGCTCCAGCGTTACATTTGTTCCGGGTGTAATCGGTTTGCGATATTTAAGTTGTGTGACTTCACCAAGTGTTACCGGGACTTTGAAAATCATCGCCGCCTGTGTGACCGCCCAATGCAATTGCACAACGCCGGGCAGGATCGGCATATCGGGGAAATGTCCGCGGAAATAAATCAGGTCGCCCGGCAGGTGAAGTGTCAGGCTGGCAGTATCTCCATCATGCGTATTGGCGATGATTTCCGGATTTTCTGGTGCGGGATCAGCGAATAGAGCGCGCAACAGGTGCAGCGGACGTTTGCCCTGAGTGTCAGAAGGCAGTTGATCGACAAAGCGCCAACGTTGCGGCAGGGCGGCGTCATCTTCGTACTGTGCGATTTCGCGGCGCAACTGACGCCCCATGCGGAACTTGCCAACATTGGCCAGCATATCTTTGCCGGTTTTGCTTAGAACCGCAATTACGCCAAGGCGCCGATCATGATCGTCCGGGATCAGGGCGATGGCATCCTCGACCAGATCACAATTGCGCAGATGGCCTTCGACAGCGCCAAGCGAGATACGCTTGCCTTCGATTTTGACCACCCGATCGGCCCGTCCGCGAAGTGTGAAACCGCCGGTATCCTTGTTGATTTCGGCGAAATCTTCGGTTTGATACCAGTCATCCCCGGCGATATGTTCGGCGCGGACACGAAGACATCCGGCATCGTTTTTGCTGGTATCAACACCGGGTAGGGGGTGCCAGATGCTGTCGGCATCTATCTGTTGTCGATAGGCAATGCCGCCGGTTTCCGTGCTGCCATAAATCTCGGTCGGGCAGGTGCCCAGCATTGTGGTGGTTTCGTGCGCAGCCGCCGGATCAAGCGGCCCTCCGGATGAAAAAATGATCGACGGACGCGCGACATCTGCAAGGTCAGGATGCAGGTTTTTAAGGTGTGCCGGGCTGGCGATCAAAACATCACCAGTGCGAAGATCACCTTGCATCATTTCCCAATAGGGGGCCGGATCGGCGGTGAAAATACGGTGGCTGATCACAGGCCAGATAATGCGAAATATCAGGCCATAGATATGCTGATGCGATACCAGTCCGACGATGCGGGCACCTGCCGGAATGTGGTTTTGCCACAGGGGGTCTTGAACCCGTATTTCGGCCTCTATCTGGGTCAGCGTTTTATGAACCGGTTTGGGTGTTCCGGTCGACCCTGATGTAAAGAAGACGGCCTTGCAGTTGACCGGATTTGGCAATATGTCGGTCGTACTTGGCTTGATTGCCGGGGGCGGGGTGTTCAGTCTTGCAAGGATCGCGGCGTCATCAAGATACAGGTCAAATTGATCGGCAATACCATCGAGATAGGCCGGGCGATCTGTGGCCGGAAAAATCACAATGGCACCACCGCGCCATATTGCGGTGATGGCAATCAGAAACAGGCGTGCTGATTGGCAATGGATAGCGATCCGGCCATTTTGGGGGAGTTGCGGGTATAAGCGATCAATATCGGTGCGCAGGTCACCAACGCAATATTCACGCCCGCCTTCGATGCAAAGGGCCGTATTTGCATTTTGGGGGTGATACAGGTTTTCAATAAAACCGGTCATGTGTTCTCTTTGATATTGCGGTGATGACGCGCACGCAGGATGCGGCGGATCGGCCATTCGCCGACAAACAGGGTGGCGATCAGAAGATAGGAAATCAGACCATTATAAAGCGTCCATGTTTCGAGGCTGGCATAAAGTGCTGTCCAGCTCGCAATGGCGGCATTGGCAATGAAAAATCCGATCCAGACCTTGGTCAGGATGCGGGTATAGCCAATTGCATAGTCATCCAGATCGGGTGTTTTCATCCGGGCAAAACGTTCAATCATCGGTGCCTTTGAAAACAGCGTGACGGTAAAAACAGTCGCCAGTGTCAGGTTGACGATCACCGGGTAAAATTGGATTGCGACCATGTCGCTGGCAATCCCGGCCAGTGCCAGAATAAGCGCAACCAGCAAGGTCAACCCGGCCGCATCATAACGCCGGACTGCGGCAAACATCGCGGCCCGCAGGATCACCAAAAACAGGGCGATGATCAAAATGACCCGCGGGGAAAAAGCCGATAGCCCAAAATAGACCAGAACCGGATAGGTCACACCCAGTATGGCAAGCAGAATGGACGTGATTCGCTTAGGAACTGACCAGGACATGGATCTTCTCGACGACATCGTCGACAGTGCGGACAGACCGAAATTCCATGGCCGGAATTTTCTTGCCGGTGATTTCCTGGAATTTCACGATCAGATCAACGGCATCAATACTGTCAAGATCAAGGTCTTCGAACAGGCGTGCGTCGGGGGTGATGTTTTCAGCCGGTACTTCGAAAAGTTCGACCAGATAATCGTGAAGCTGCTGATAAACGTCTTCGCGGCTGTGCATGATTACCCTTCCCTGCCGGATGCGTGAATGAATTTCGCCAGATTGCGAACAGATGCGAAATGGGTTTTCACGTCTTCGTTCTTGGCATCGATGCGCACGTCGTATTTTTTCTGAAGCGCGACGCCAAGTTCAAGGGCATCAATCGAATCAAGTCCAAGCCCGTCAACAAACAGGGCTTCTTCGCTGTCGATATCATCGACGTTTACGTCTTCGAGATTAAGCGTCTCGATAATAAATGCTTTAAGTTCTGTTTCCAGCGAAGTCATACGTCAGTTTATCCAGAAAATAGTCTTTGATGATCCGGGTCACGGATCGCGCCAGTTTGGCACGTGTCAGCGTCGGATCAGCAATGTCCCCAAATGATAGCGGTGCATCAACCACCAACCGATAACGGATTTTCGACGGCGGAATGCGATACCACGGTACCCCTTTTTTCAAGGTATCGTGATTACAGTGCACAACCACAGGAATCAAGTCGGCATGCGTTTCTATCGCGATATTAGCAACGCCGCGTTGCAATTGGCCAAGCTTGCGCCGGCTTGGTGTGCGTGTGCCCTCGGGGAAAATCATGATGCAGGCACCTGATCCCAAATGTGCGCTGGCCTGCGAAATCAGGTTTTCCGGATTATCGTCATTGCGGATGAAACCGGCGGCACGCACAACACCGGCCATGAACGGGTTGCGAAACAGCTCGTGTTTGACCACGCATTGACAGCGGTCCATCTGGGCCAGGATCATGACAACATCAAGCAATGTCGGATGATTGGCAATGATCAGCGCGCCGCGCGCCGCGCGCAATTGTTCGATGTTTTCCGTTCGGGCCTCGGCAACGCCAGTGACATCAAGCAACCAAACAAAAATGCGAAAGCCGCGGCAAATAACAAGTTGGGCGTATTTGCGCCGTTTTTCCCGGTTTTGCAGGATGATCATCATGGCCGGAAAGATCGTGATTGCCATCAGAACACCGCCCAGCCCAAAGCTGCAAAAGGCAAATCCCGTCGCAAAAAGCCGCCAGTACCAGTTTAACCCCTTGCGTGGGGGCGTTGCTTTTTTTTGATCAATCTGGCGTTTAGTCATGCTGGGTCATCAGCCATCCACCTGTTTTACCCGCAAGTTCCACTTCGTACTTTGGTTCCGGTTTTAAATCCGGGGCCATCGCGCCAAGGAAATTGGCAATCTGGCGGGCCTGCTGATGGGGGGGGGCTTTATCATCGCGTTTTGACATGGCTTTGAAGGCTAATTGGTTTTTTGCGGGTTCATCATCGCCAAGCGGGCAAAAGCGCATGGCAAGTGCAATTCCGGAAATATCGGCTGGGTCGATATCGGCATAAATTTCAGGAAGTGGCAGATCGACATAACACAGAACCACGGGGCCATTGTGATCGGCAAGCTGGCATAATGTTTCGGTCAGGCCTGAAATCAGGCTATCGGCACCAGCGGCAATTGCCGTGTGGCTTTGGGTGATTGACCAGTTAATTGATGCGATCCCTACCAGTGCATTGTGAACTGACATGCTGAAATTTGCCGGGGACAGAATTTCGTCGGTTGCGACTTGATGCAAAAGTTTCAGGGTTCTGTCGATATTGCCATGCCGCGAGGCAAAAACGATATGCGGATTATCATCGGTAACAAGCACCTTGCCGAGTACTTCGGCGGCAGCGCGACCATAAAGATCAAGCCGCCGCCGCCAGGCAGGTTTCAGGCTGCGCGCCAGATTGGCACTGGTCATGTCGTCAATCGTGTCGGTACGGGCATTGGGCGTTCCGGTTTTCAGGATCGCGTGATTATCGCGGTCTTCCCAGAATGCCCAATGTGAAATCCGGGCGTGCAGCAGCGTCATGTAAAACCTTAGTTGGCAAGTGTGGCGCGCGCCGACACTTCACGCAAAATATCCTGTCGCAGGTTGTTGACCCAGCGATTGTAATTATAATGGATCGAAGTGCCATTATAATCCAGGTTGGAGCTGTCAACATAGGCAATCGAGAAGGCCGATTGGTCAAAATCGATCTTGACCTTGGCGACATGGGTGCGCGGGGAATAGGTCGCAATCAGTTCGCCATCGGATTTGTGCTGAACGATCCATTGCCGGTCACCTGCGGCTTTGATGATGCTTTCTTCGATCTGTGCCATGCTGAGTTTCGTAACATCAGCGGGAAAGGGCTGACTGGTGACGTTCTGAACCGGGACGGTGCGGCATGCTGCCACGACAAGGGTTAGCAAACCGATGACGGCAAATTTCAAACTGCGCATATCCAACCTGCCTTGTGTTGATATTATTCATGTGATCGGCAAGGATCATCTTGCTCGAACCGGGGTGATGCCTTTGGTTTAATTAATTCGCCATCACCGACACAACCAAAACTTGCCAGGTTAATGAAAAATTCTGCACCTCCTGAAATTCAAACGGCTTATGACGGTACAGTATTTTGGTGCTGGCAACAGGTCACGAATTTACAAGGCGGCCGGGCAGAACGGCGACGGAAAAGTTCAAAGCAGGGCTGGAAAATGCTGGGCGATCTTGGCCGTCGCATTTGGGTCGGTGTTGACATTGAAACTGTTCGCGAAGCATCAGGGCGCCCTGTTGTGGTTTGCAACGGTGTGAGGTATTGCGCAAGTATCAGCCACAGTCGTGATCTGGTCGCGGTCGCCATTTCGACCCGCCCCGGGGGAATGATCGGTATTGATATCGAATATCGTGATCCAAATCGTGACATCGATGCATTGTCGCGCTGGTTGTTTGATGGCGATGCAAATGGTCGGGATTTTTATCAGGGCTGGTGTAACTACGAAGCCGCCTTTAAGGCAACCGGCCAAACCGATCCGGTTGCGCAATCACAGGCCGAGGTGATTGCCATTGCCACGATGGATGAATTTTTGGGTTCACTGGCTCGGGTCTAAGGTCGGCGTCGGATGCCATCTGATTGATCGCACCGCGATCAAATCCGTCAGCAAAAAGATATCTCAAACTTTTTTGATGCCTGAACCCATTGGGGAATGTGGGTTTTGTGGCGAACCTAAGGGTTGAAATATATTTCATATTGACTAACCAAAGGGGATCAAACTTAATGATTGGTAGATATTTCAATCAACGAAATATCTACCATAAATAACATTTTGCGAACCATGCCGTGTCCTGAACTAACCGGATCTGGTTACGCATTAGGGAGGATAACATGAAAATCAAATCTTTGCTGCTGGGAACAGCGGCCTCGGCCTTTTTTGCCCTTTCTGCATCATCCGCGATGGCGCAGGACACTAAAACCAGCGCGTTCCAGTGTGAACCCGGCGAATTATACGCCATGAACGTGATGGTTAGCGGTGTCGAATATTGGTTCCCGGTCTATGAAATGTTCAAACAGGCCGCCCATCAAATGGGGTGCGAAACGGCCTATACCGGAACCCCGGAATATGATGTAAACAAGCAGATCGCAACATTTGAACAGGTTCTGGCCCGTCAGCCTGCGGGCATCATGGTGCATCCGATGAATTCCGATCCGTTCATCGCCCCGATCGACCGTGCGGTTGAACAGGGTGTTGCGGTTGTGACCTTTGCCGCAGATTCCCCCAATTCGAAACGCTCGGCCTATATCACGTCAAACAATGACCGCGAAGGTGCTGCAGCGGCCGATGCGATTGCGGACGCCATGGGGGGCAAGGGTGAATATGCGGTTCTCGAAAATCCGGGTCAGGATAACCACGATCGTCGTGTCGCGGCCTTTGTTGGCCGGATGGAAGAAAAATACCCGGATATGAAACTGGTTGCCCGTGCGGCATCAAATCAGGACCTGACCAAGGCCTATAATGCGGTTCTAAGCATACATCAGGCCCATCCCGATCTTGGCGCGGTCTTCATGCCCGAAGCCAACAGCGCCCTTGGTGCGGCACAGGCCGTGATTGAAACCAAGGCCGATATCAAGGTTATGACCGCAGATGTGAATGCCAAGATCCTTGATATGATCAAGGCAGGCGAAGTGTTTGGTTCGATCAACCCGAACCAGGGCATTCAGGGGTATATGGGCTTCATCTCGTTGTTCTTGGCGGCTCATCCAGACTTGATTGATCCGATGAATGATTATCAGCGCGCCGGGGTCAACCCGATGATCGTCCCTTATATTGATAATGGCTATGCTGTTGTAACGGCAGAAAATGCGGATGACTTCTATTGGGAAGCTTATCTGAAACGTCGCGGTACCAAAGGTATCGACGAATAACGACATCCGCATTCCGGTCGCTGTGCCCACGGCGACCGGACACCCGTCCTTTCGGTGCTTCCGCTTTTTCCACCGAAAGGGTCGGGTGTCCTGATTACCTTCGCGACAAGGCCCTTGTTCGATGCAGCCCATTCTCGAAGTTCACGACATACATAAATCGTTCGGTCCGGTTCAGGCGCTTCGCGGCGTTAAACTTTCGCTTAAACCCGGCGAAGTTCATGCGCTGATGGGGGAAAACGGTGCCGGTAAATCGACATTGATGAATATCCTAAGTGGTGTGTTACGGCCCGATCATGGCCGCATCACATTTAAGGGCAATGATATTATCTTGCCCGATCCGGCAACAGCCCAGGCCCATGGCATCGGGCTTGTTCATCAGGAAATTGCGTTGTGCCCGGATATTTCGGTTGCTGAAAACATCCTGATGGCAGCGACAAATGCGCGGAAATCATTTTTGATGAATGACCGCGAATTGCGCGAACGCGCACGTACTGTTCTGGCCGATCTGGTGCCGATCCCGGTTGATGAAAAGGTTGGCAACCTGCCAATCGCAAGTCAGCAGATCGTCGAAATTGCCAAGGCCCTGACACTTGATTGCGATATCCTGATCTTTGACGAACCAACAGCCGCGCTGACCGAGACAGAGGCCGAAGCCCTGTTTCGGATTATTGCCAAACTGAAAGCGCGCAATATCGGCATTATCTATATCAGTCACCGCATGGCCGAGATTTTTGCGATTTCGGATCGCATCACGATTTTCCGCGACGGTACATTTGTCGATACGTTGATGACGGCTGATACCAACCCCGACGATGTTGCGACTAAAATGGTCGGGCGTGAAATCCTTAATCAATTCCCGGCTAAAAACCGTGATCTGAACGATAAAACGCCAAGCCTGCTTTCGGTCAGAAATCTTTCAGACGATGACATGTTGCACGATATTTCCTTTGACCTACGCAAGGGCGAGGTTCTTGGACTTGGCGGATTGATCGGATCGGGACGCACGGAAACGGCTCATGCGATTTGCGGTCTGGCAAAAAAATCTGCGGGGTCGCTTTTGTTGCATGGCAAGCCGGTCGAAATCGATGTCTATACCGACAGCATCCGCAATGGTCTGGTTTACCTTTCCGAGGATCGCAAAGGGTCGGGTGTTTTCCTTGATCTTCCGATTGCCACCAATATTACCGCCCTTGACCTTAGCCATGTCAGTGCAAAGGGATTTGTCCGACAGCGGCGCGAAGAAAAGCGCGCGGTTGAACTTGGCCGATTGCTGTCGCTGCGCTGCGCCCATGTCCGGCAGCCGGTTTCGTCACTCAGTGGTGGTAATCAGCAAAAGGTCGCGATTGCCAAGATGTTGTCGGTTCATCCAGGCATTATTATCTTTGACGAGCCAACCCGCGGTGTTGATGTCGGGGCGAAAAGCGAAATCTATACCATCCTGCGCAATCTGGCCGCTGACGGGGTCGGGGTTTTGGTGATTTCGTCCGAACTGCCCGAACTGATTGGCCTGTGTGACCGGATCCTTGTCCTGCACGAGGGGCATATCGCCGGCGAAGTCCAAGACGACCGCATGACCGAAGAAGAAATCATGAAGCTGGCATCTGGTCTTGGAACCGGAATGGCACGCCAAAGAACGGTCGCGACCATGGGAGGCGTAGAGCCATGACATCCATCAAGATAATAAAAACCAGAAACGAAACCAAAAAGTCGGAGGCATTCCAAGTGGATAATGACCAATTGGATAGGGGGATGGGGAACCGGATGCTCGGTATCTTTAAAGCCCGCGAAGCTGGCCTTGTTGCCATCATCTTGATTATCTGCATCGCGATGAGCTTTGCCTCGCCCTATTTTCTGACCTGGCAGAACTTCCGCGCCATGCTTTTATCCTTCTCGATCGAGGGGATTGTAGTGGTTGGGATGACGATCTTGCTTATTGTCGGGGGGATCGATCTTTCTGTGGGATCGGTGGTCTGTCTGGCGATGGTGATTGGTGGCAAGCTGTTCCTGATGGGGCTTGATCCCTGGTCGGCCAGCCTGATCGCCATCCTTGTTTGCGGCTTTATCGGGTTTCTGATGGGGCAATGCGTGACCCGGATCGGGTTGCATTTCTTTATCGTCTCGCTGGCCTTCATGGTGGTGGCGCGTGGTTTGTCGCTTTTGATTACCAAGGGCACGCCACAGTCGCTTTTCTCTTTGCCGCCCAGTTTTAAATTTGTCGGTCAGGGTGACATTGGCGGCATGCCGTTTGTCATTATCCTGTTCTTTGCCATTGTCGTGTTTTTTGATTTCCTGCTGCGCCATTCGACACTTTTCCGCAAGGTTTATTACACCGGCAGTAACGAAAAGGCCGCGCTGTTTTCCGGTATTAAAACCAACCGGATCAAGATTATCTGCGCGACGCTTTGCGGACTTTTGTCCGGTGTTGCGGGCGTTGTCTATATGGCGCGCTTTGGGGCGGCGACACCGCAATTTGGTGTCGGGATGGAACTAAGCGTCATTGCCGCGGCTGTTATCGGCGGGGCTAGCTTAAATGGTGGGGCCGGGACAATTCTGGGGGCTGTTTTGGGGGCGGCGCTGCTGTCGCTGGTGACCAGTTCGCTGATCCTTTTGGATGTGCCGGTTTACTGGCAGGACATCATTCGCGGTCTGATCCTTTTGGTCGCGGTTTCGGCCGATCATCTTTTGAACCGGCGCAAGCGCAAGTCAGCAGCCAAATCGTAATTCCGAAAGAAGAAAAGCTATGACCAACAGCACAGAATTTGAACGGTTACGCCGCCTGCACAAGGTGCTGGTGATGTTCTACGAACAAAATATCTCGCAGGCCAAGATTGCGGAAATGACCGGAATTTCCCACACCACCGTCAATCGGTTGGTCAAGGAAGGTCAGGAACGCGGTTTGGTGGAAATTACGGTGAAATCCCCGTTTGGTAACATGACGGATCTTGGTGCGGTTATTGCCGAATTGGGCCAGATTGAGAATGTAATCGTCGTTCCCGAAGTATCGACCGATCCGCAAATTACCATCAAATCAACGGCCGATGCGGCGGTGGCTGCCCTGTTTGAAATACTGGAAGACGGCATGACCATTGCCATTTCCGGCGGGGTTGGTATCAGCGCCATCGTCGAGGCAATGAAACCCAAACGCAGCTACGATATTACCGTGGTTCCGGCCACGGGCGGGGTACAGGGCAAATATTACACCGACGTCAATCACGTATCGATGGCAATGGCCGAAAAACTTGGTGGGCGGGCCTTGCAATTGCATGCACCGATTATTGCCGGTTCGCGTCAGGCCCGCGACACGTTGCTTGATATGCGATCCATCCGCGATGTGTTTGACACGGCTCGCAAGGCCGATATCGCGCTGATGGGGATCGGTTCGGTACGTGAAAATTCGTCAACCTATCTGACGCTTGATGACGATATCGACCGCGACGAAGTTTTGGCGGCTGGGGCGACGGGGGAATTGCTGGCCCATTTGATCAATCAGGATGGCAAGCCTTGTGACCATGTCACGAATGAACGGGTTCTGGCCCTTGATCTTGATGACTTGCGACAAATCCCGCACCGCTTTGCAATTGCCAGTGGGCCGCACAAGGCACAGCCGATTGCATCCATCCTGCGGGGGCATTTCCTGACGACTTTGGCGACAGACGAGCAAACCGCCTATGCGGTGACCGACATATTAAAAGGAGATGCCTAATGGCACAGCTTATTCGTGAAATCGGAAAATCCGGCGTATCGGCATCTGCAATCGGCTTGGGGACCTGGGCCATGGGGGGCTGGATGTGGGGCGGTCATGATGATGCCAATTCGATCAAGGCCATTCAGGCATCGATTGATGCAGGTATTACCCTGATTGATAGCGCACCTGCCTATGGCCTTGGCCGGGCCGAGGAAATTGTCGGCAAGGCGATTGAAGGCCGCCGCGATCAGGTGGTGATTGCCACCAAATGCGGGCTGGTTTGGGATACGGACAAGGGCAATTACTTCGTCGATGAACATGACAAGAAAATTCATCGATATCTTGGGGCAAAATCCGTTCGGGCCGAACTTGAAGCCAGTTTGAAACGTCTGCGCACCGACTATGTCGATCTGTTCATCACCCATTGGCAGGACCCGACAACCCCGGTTTCCGAAACCATGGGCGAGCTTGAAGACCTTAAACGCGAAGGCAAAATTCGTGCAATCGGGATCAGCAACGTCAATCCGGCTGAAATGAAAGACTATCTTGCTGCTGGTCAGCTTGACTGCATTCAGGAATGCTACAACATGCTGGACCGCCAGCTTGAAGATGAGTTGCTGCCGCTATGCCTGAAAAACGAGGTGGCGGTGCTCAGCTATTCTTCCATGGCGCTTGGTCTATTATCGGGCAAAATTAGCCCGGACCGCGTGTTTGAAGGCGATGATCTGCGCCGTGAAAATCCAAAATTCTCGGTTGAAAACCGTAAACGTGTTGCTGAGTTTATGGATGTTTTACGTCCAATTGCGAGCACCCACAACGTTGCGCCGGGGCAGGTCGTTATCGCATGGACGGTTGCCCAGCCTGGTATCACATTCTCATTATGCGGGGCGCGGAATGCGCAACAGGCAATCGAAAATGCGCTGGCGGGGGACGTCGTGCTGTCATCGGATGAAATTGCCGTGATCGACAACGCGATTGCGGTCCATCTCGGCCCTGTCGCACGTGCAGCCTGAATGAATGTGTGATGACACAGAATTCAAAAATAACAGCCATTCCTGATCGCGCCACAGTGGTGGTGGTCGGGGGCGGGATCAACGGGATCAGTGTTTTCCGTGATCTTGCCTTGCAGGGCATCGATGTTGTGCTGCTTGAACAGGGCGATTTTTGTTCAGGCGCCAGTGCCGCATTATCGCGCATGGTGCATGGTGGGCTGCGGTATCTGGAAAATGGCGAATTTCGTCTGGTGCGCCAATCGCTTCAGGAACGTGATTTTTTGCTACGCAATGCGCCGCATTATGTCTTTCCGTTACCAACGCTGGTGCCGATTTTTGATCTGGTGCGTGGTTCCTTTACGTCGCTGAAACGCTTTATCGGGTTTGGCCGTGGGCCATCGCGACGGTCGGCAGTGATGATCAAGATCGGTCTGATGCTCTATGACTGGCTATCACGCAAAAGTCGTTCGATGCCCGCACATAAATTTGTATCGGGTCGCAAGCTTCGCAAATTGGCACCTTTCATCACCGGCAAGGCCCGTTGCGGGGCGATTTATTACGATGCCTGGGTCAAATACCCCGAACGTCTTGGCGTTGAAATGATCCTTGATACCCGGGGTGCTTGCCCGGATGCACATGCATTTTCCTATGTCGGTGTTGAAAAGGTCGACGGGGCGGATATTCATTGGCGTGATCGGTTAACCGGCGAAACCGGTACGATTTCGCCCGATCTGGTGGTCAATGCCACTGGTGCCTGGGTTGATTTCACCAATTTGGCGCTGGCGGGCGAACAGCCAAACAATACGCCGCGTTTCGTGCGTGGCACCAAGGGATCGCATTTGATGATCCGTAATGATCAACTGACTGCCGCCCTTGGTGACCGGATGGTTTATTACGAAAATGCCGATGGTCGTATTTGCATCGCGTTTAACTATCTGGGTGTCTCGCTGGTCGGATCGACCGATATCTTGATTGATGACCCGGAACGCGCCCGCTGCGAGGCGAGCGAGAAGGATTACATGCTCGAAGCCTTGCGGTTCGTGTTTCCCGATATTGAAGTGGCGCGGGCCGATATTGTGCATGTCTTTACCGGTGTTCGTCCGCTTCCGGTCAGTGACGTGGATGCCACCGGCCGGATCAGCCGCGATCATTCGCATCGTGAACAGGAACCGACCGATAAACGTGCCTTTCCCGTAATCAGTTTAATCGGCGGCAAATGGACGACTTTCCGCATCTTTGGCGAGGAAATCACCGATGTTGTTCTGGAACGTCTTGGCAAACAGCGTCGATGCAGGACAACCGACCTTAAGATCGGCGGTGGCCGTGATTTTCCGGTTACCCGTGATGAACACGATCAATGGGTATTGGCGGCGTCGACCCGATTTGGTCTGGCACGCGATGCGTTTGATCTGCTGGTCGAACGTTATGGTAGTCGGGCCGTCGATATCGCCCGGTTCTGCACGGCAAAGGCAGACATACCGTTGCATGCCGCAAAGGGGTATTCCCGCGGGGAAATCGAATTTCTGATCCGCAATGAAAATGTTCGCAGTCTGGCTGACATCTTGTTGCGCCGGACTTCTATTGGGCTGGAAGGCGGTATTTCGTCGGCTGTGATCGACGAAATTGGCCAGATGACAGCCGATGTACTTGGCTGGTCGCCCGCCGAACTTGATCGTCATAAGCAATTGCTTGCCGAAGAGATGGGCAAAAAACACAGCATTATCTGAATAAACAGCCGGGAAAAATCCCGGTAGAAGGAGGAAACATGTTCGTATCGAAAAAAGTCCGCATGAACCGTTTGATGAAAAACGGACGGTGTCTTGATGTTGCCATTGACCATGGCGTCTGTAATGAGCCGAGCTTTATGGTTGGTCTTGAAGACGTTGATGCGGTGGTCAAAACACTGGTCGATGCCCGCCCTGATGCCATTCAGATGAACTACGGCCAGTCGGATGTTTTGCAAAACATGCCCGGCGAAGATCGTCCTTCCCTGGTGATGCGTGTGGATATGGGAAATCCCTATAACAAGCAGCGCCATCGGGAAATGTGGGCCTTGCTGCAAAACGAAGCCGATCCGATCCTGCCTGCACTGCGCATGGATGCGGCCTGTATTGTGGTCAATTTGTTCATGTTGCCGGATGAACCGGGGCTTTTCGGTCAGTGCGTCAAGAACATCTCGCGTTTGGGCAATGACTGTGAAAAATACGGCATGCCCTTGATGATCGAACCGCTGGTCATGCAGCCCAACAGCGACAAGGGCGGTTACCTTGTTGATGGTGACACGGAAAAAGTTACGACACTGGTGCGTTTGGCACGTGAAATGGGCGCTGATATCATTAAGGCCGACCCGACAGATGATCCAAATGATTTCCACCACGTGGTACAAGCTGCGCGGTGCCCGGTTCTGGTTCGTGGCGGGGGCAAGGCCGATCTGCGCACGGTGTTTGACAATTCCGCCGCTTTGATGGCGCAAGGCGCAAATGGCATGGTGTATGGCCGCAATATTTATCAACACGATAACCCAAAAGCCGTTGTCGCAGCCCTGATGGCAATGATCCATGATGGTGCCGACGGGCAGGCCGCGTGGGATATCTATTGCGGGTTTGAAGGATAAAGACGATGAGCCGCTATCTGCTTGGAATTGATGTGGGTAACACGGTGGTTAAAACCGTGTTGTTCGATACCGACGGGCATGAAATTGCCCATGCATCGCGCGAAGCCGTATCTCATTGTCCTGCACCGGGGTTTGTTGAACGCGATATCGACCAGATGCGCCGCGACCTTATTTCGGTAATTTCGGACGTGGTGAAAAAGGCCAGTGTCAACGCGGCCGATATTGTCGGGATTGGCAGTGCCGGTCATGGTAACGGGCTTTACTTGTTGGGGGACAATGGCGCCGCCTTGCTGGGGATCCAGTCGCTGGATAGTCGGGCAAACGGCATGGTGAGAACGTTAAATTCACGCAATGTCGGGGATGTTTCCTATCCGATTTCCGGGCAACGGCCCTGGGTGTCGCAGACCCCGGTTCTGATGGCGTGGATCAAACAGGAACGGCCGGAAATCTATGCTGCGACCCGCACGATGTTGCTGTGCAAGGATATCGTTACCCATGCCCTGACCGGGGAATTGGTATCTGATATTTCCGACATGGGTGGTTGTGGCATGTTGCGCATGCCCGAAAACATCTATGACGATGAATTGCTTGCGGCATTCGGGATTGCCGATGCGCGTGACAAGCTTCCGCGTCTTGCCAGTCCAAGTGAAATTGTCGGGCATGTTACGGCAAACATTGCCGCACAAACCGGCCTTCGGGAAGGAACGCCGGTTGTTGCCGGTTTCTTTGATGTGATTGCCAGCGCGTTGGGATCGGGTGTTGCCCGCCCCGAGCAGGCATCGATGATTGTCGGTACTTGGAGCATCAACCAGATTGTTGTCGAGGATGTCGATTTCACCAATCCGAACGAGGTCTTTATGTCATCGGGGTATGATGTGGGCCGGTTCATGTCGATTGAAAGTTCAGCAACGTCGGCGGTTAACCTTGAATGGGTTGTTCGCGAATTTTTGGAACATGATGCCGAAGTTGCGGCGGGTAAATCCCCCTTTGAACATGCCAATGAACTGGTCGCGACCAGCAAAGCTCATGCGGATGCCCCGTTCTATCATCCCTATCTTTATGGGGCGCCGGGAAATGGCATGGCGCGTGCCGGTTTCTTTGGCGTTGGGGGCTGGCATGGGCGGGCCGATATGTTGCGCGCAATTTACGAAGGTGTGACCTTTGCCCATCTTGCGCATATGCATCGCCTAAAGGCATCGGGGGCGGTGTTTGATCGTATCATCCTGTCGGGTGGTGGCGCACGTAGTCCGATTTGGCCGCAAATCGTTGCCGATATGCTGGGGCTTCCTGTGACGGTGGCAAAATGTCAGGAAACCGGCGCACTTGGTGCTGCGATGGCGGCATCTATCGGTGTTGAAATCTATCGCAGTTACGAACAGGCCGCCGATGCAATGGTGACCATGGATCGGCAGTACAAACCGGATACGGCGATGAATGCGTTGTATCTGAAACGGTTTGTCGTCTGGCATGAATTGGAAACCGCCATGGTGCCATTCTGGGCCAAATTCAGTGCCGCAGGTGCCTGAACGCACCTGATGCGATCTGGGATTATTCCGGCGTGACTGTAAAATGCGCACATCAGTTTTGCGGTATTGGGAATTGATGTGCGCATATGTGCATACTCATCGTCAATTAATCCTGCAGATGTTTTGACTTTCAGAACGCAGAACAGGCCATCAATACGGGGAGGCGCAAAATGTCCTCGCAATTTTCCACCAAGACCCGCAAAGCAATACAGCTTTTCAGAGGCTATAAATGAGTGATCAGGCGCGGGCGGGCGAGACTTATGATTACATTATTGTTGGTGCCGGATCGGCGGGCTGTGTGCTGGCTAACCGGCTAAGTACCGATCCAAAGAACCTGGTTCTTTTGATCGAGGCCGGGGGCAAGGATAACTATCCCTGGATCCATATTCCGGTCGGTTATCTTTATTGCATCGGCAACCCACGGACAGACTGGCTTTTTAAAACAGCGCCCGAAGCCGGGATTGGCGGGCGATCAATCGCCTATCCACGTGGCAAGGTTCTGGGCGGATGTTCGTCGATTAACGGCATGATTTATATGCGCGGTCAGGCCGCAGATTATGATCGCTGGAAATCCGAAGGCGCTAAGGGCTGGGCCTGGGATGATGTGCTGCCGTATTTCATCAAGTCGGAAAACTATCATTCGACGGCCAACGGGCATGGCAGTTTTGGCGAGATGCGCGTGGAAAAGCAGCGTCTGCGCTGGGATATTCTGGATGCGGTGCGCGATGCCGCCGAAGAAATCGGCATTCCAAAAAACGATGATTTCAATACAGGCACGAACGAAGGTTCGGGTTACTTTGATGTGACCCAAAAACGCGGCGTACGTTGGAGTGCGGCGCGCGCATTTTTGAAACCCGCTATGTCGCGCCCCAATCTGACCGTGATGACCGAAACCACGGTATCCTCGCTTGATATCAATGGGGCAACGGTTGCAGGGCTTTATTATCGGCAAAACGGGCGGGTCGGCTATGTGAGCGCGACAAACGAAGTCATTCTTGCCGCTGGCGCCATTGGTTCGCCGCAAATTCTGAAACTGTCGGGGATTGGTCCGGCGGCCGAACTGGCGCAACATGGGATCGAGGTTAAATGCGATCTGCCCGGTGTTGGTGAAAATTTGCAGGATCATCTGCAAATTCGCACAGCTTATCGTGTGCAGGGTGCCAAGACCCTGAACGAACTGCAATCAACCTTGTTTGGCAAGGCAAAGATCGGGATTGATTACGTTCTGCGCCGTCGCGGACCACTGGCGATGGCGCCAAGTCAGCTTGGCATTTTCACGCGATCAGATGGTGGGTATGACACGCCAAATATCGAATATCATGTGCAGCCCTTGTCACTGGATAAATTTGGGGATCCGCTGCATGACTTCCCGGCGATTACAGTATCGGTCTGCAACCTGCGTCCGACCAGTACTGGGCGGGTGACCTTGGCATCGGGCGATCCGGATGATGTGCCAATCATTGCCCCGAATTATCTCAGCACGGATGAAGACCGTAAGGTCGCGGTCCAATCCATTCGCCATGCGCGGGCCCTGATGGCAACGGATCAGATGAAACAATTCCAGCCGGTCGAGTTCGCACCGGGGGCGGAAATTTTATCGGACGAGGATATCGCAAAGGCGGCCGGTAAAATCGCCGCCACCATCTTCCATCCGGTCGGGACAGTCAAAATGGGACCTGAAAATGATCCGATGGCGGTGGTTGATCCGTAATTACGGGTGCGTCGGACCCACAACCTTCGGGTGGTTGATGCATCGGTGATGCCATCGATTGTATCGGGTAACACGCATGCACCCGTGATGATGATTGCCGAAAAAGCCAGCGATATGATCCTGTCACAGTATAAAACGCGCAACTCGGCGTAATCGATCAGGTGGTTACTGGTTTGAGGGGGACCTGATCCAACATGTTTTACGATGCGACCTTGCAGGGATTAGAGGACTGATGTTGCACAGAATTATCCGGGCACGTAATCTGTGCCCGGTAATGATTGTCAGGCCATCCTTTTGACCCCAAGCACATCGGATATCATGACGAAAAATGTCTGGGTAAATAACCATGTTACTGCGCAGGCCCGGTTGCGGCTGTTTTGTTTTCCGTTTGCCGGGGGCGGCGGGCTGGCCTATCGGCCCTGGTTGACGCAATTTCCATCTGATGTTGATGTGATACCCGTCAGTTTGCCGGGGCGCGAGCAGCGGTTTGGCGATCCGGTGATTGATGATCTTGCCACTATGGTTGCGGCCCTTGCCAATGGTTTGAAAAACTGTCTTGATCGACCGTTTGCCTTTTTCGGCTATTCGATGGGGGCCTTGATTGCTCATCATCTTGCCTGCCATCTGCAACAATCGGGGCAGGCGGTGCCGATGCATCTGTTTGTCGCTGCCCGGCGCGGGCCGACGATATCCGGGCACAGGCCGCCGCTTCATGGATTGCCCTCTGATGCGTTTTGGCAGGGGATTGCCCATTACGGTGGTACACCGCGCGAGATTTTGGACAACGCCGAATATCGCGATTTGTTTGAGCCAAGCCTGCGGGCAGATTTCAAACTTTCCGAAACCGCCATTTCATCAGGCTTGCCCGTGCTAGCTTGCCCGATTACGGCTTTTGGCGGGGCGGATGATCCCAATCCGGTGCCTGTTGAGCTTGATGATTGGGCGACGGCGACACGTGGTGAATTTGCCAAACATATCCTGCCGGGTGGGCATTTCTTTTTGCGTGATGCCGGGGATGATATTATCTATACCGTCAAGAATGCCTTTCTGGATTAGGTTCTGATCCGGGGCTTCAGGCCGATGCCCCGGCGCGTCCGTCGATAAATTCACCGTCCCGCACGTGATAAATTCGGTCAGCCTGATCAAACCATCGATCATCATGGGTTACACAAATGATGATCTTTCCTTGATCGCGAAGCGCAGGCAGGATTTTTTCATAGAACACAGACCGAAAATGCGGGTCCTGATCCGCCGCCCATTCATCCAGAACCAGAATGGGCTTTTCTTCCAGCTGGGCGGCAATCAGGGCCAGTCGCTTGCGCTGTCCCTGCGAAAGGGCGGTTGTTGAAAATGCCCGCCCATCAAGGTCAACCTTGTCCTCGATCTCCATTTGCGCCAGCAACATCTTAACGCGGCCAGGATCAATTGTGTCGATGCCGTAAAGTTCGCGAAACAGATGGTAATCGGAAAGTACGGTCGCAAATTGATCGCGGTAATGCTGCAAGGCATCTGTCGGGACCGGGCAGTCATTGACCGAAATCGTCCCGCTGGCAACCGGGCGCAAACCGGTTAACAGTGCAATGATGGTCGATTTTCCGGCCCCGTTGCCGCCGGTGATAAAGGTAATTTCACCTTTGTGGAAGACGGCATTGATCGGGCCAACGGCAAAGCCCGGGCTGTCTGATGTGCCGGGATAGGCAAAGCGAATATCACGCAAGGCAAGTTCGTTGATATTGCCAAGGGCGGCTTGCAATTTCGCGGCGGCCTGTTTGGCTTTGTCGGCGGCAGGGGCGCTTTTGGCATCGTGATCTTGGTGTTGGCCAAGGGCATTTTCAAGCTGATGGTCAATATCATTGATCTTGCGAAGTGCAACATCGGCATCGCCAAAGCTTGGTACTGATGCCACCGCTGCACCGATCGGGCCGATCATAAACAGGGCCGCTGTGGTGGTCTGTACGGCAACATCGTGATAGTCGGATGTGAAGATCGGAATGATAAACACCATCGCTGCCATCATGCCGTAGAATGCCAGTTGGATCAGGGCGAATTCACGCGACCACTGTGCCTTGACGGTTGATTTGGTATCACGCGCCCGGGTCGAACGATCATCAAGCCCCTTGATCAGCGCATCCCGGCGCTGACTGTTCATCTTGACTTCCTTAAAGCCCTGCAAAAGGTCGGTAAGGCCACCAAACAAAAGGTTTTCGTCTTCAACCGCCGCCCGTGTGGCGGCATTGATGCGTCGGATACGTTGCAGGTGGATGGTCGAGACAACAATAGCCAGAACCGTAATCATCACAAAGGCAAAGGTCGACAGCCAGGCAAGATATACAGATACACAGATCAGCAGAACCACTTGCTGCACACCGTTCAACATCAAGGGCAAGGCGCCCGATACGGTTTGCATTTCCTGTGTCAGCGCGGCTTGCACCGTGCCCTGGCCAACTTTGGCAAGGGTGTCGGGGCCTGCCTTGCGCACACTGTCAAAAATTCTGAGCCGAAGTTCGTGCAGGATATGCTCGACCTCGGTGGCGATCATGTCGCTGGATTTCTTTTGCGCCCAGATATACCCGATCAGCGACAGCCCCATCATAGCCAAAAGCCGCATGCTTGCTTCGCCGTTTTCGGCCTGTTCGGTCGCCATATTGACGATAACCAGAACCATGGTGGTCGCAATCGATGCCAGCGATAACAAGGCAACAGCCAGTCGTAAATCGCTTCGGCTTCGGGATCGCAGAAGGTCAAGAAGCAACATGATCAAATCCTTCCGCGTGGATCGTTGCGGTCAAGCTCATGCAGGGTTCCGCCTTCAAGATGCAGGCGACGATCCGCCGCATCGAAATAATGGTCATCATGGGTTACGGCGATAATGGTCGTGCCGCGGGCTTTGATTTGCGGCAGAATTTCGTAATAGAATTTCTTGCGAAACTGCGGGTCCTGATCCGCCGCCCATTCATCCAGCACCATAACCGGACGATGTTCCAGAATAGCAGTTATCAGGCCAAGTCGTTTACGTTGTCCGGCCGAAAGCGCAATGGTCACAAACTTTCCATCGCGAATGCCCGTTACATGCGAAAGTTCAAACAGATTAAGCCAATGATTGGCTTCTTCCGGATCAATTTCGGGAATCCCATGCAGGTCGGAAAACAGGTGAAAATCGGAAAACACCGTCGCGATCTTGTTGCGGAAAGATGCAATGTTTTGTGTGCCAAGCTGGATGTCATCATAGCGGATTGTGCCAGATACCGGACGGTAAAGGGCTGTTAGAAGCTTGATCAGGGTTGATTTCCCGGCCCCGTTTCCGCCGGTGACAAAAATCAGTTCGCCCTTTTTGATGGCAAGACTGATCGGGCCGAGAACAAAACCATGGCGCGGATCGCGATTGGGATAGGTAAAGCTGACATCCTCAAACGCAATACTTTTAAACGTATCGGGCAGCTTGGTCCCATCGTCGACAATCGGTTCCTTGATGGCGCGCAAATCCTTTGATAGCACTACCATGCGCTGTGCAGCCTGTTCGGCAGAACCCAAGACTGTCATGGCCTGAACCACCGTGCTGATCGGGCCGATCATAAACAAAACAGCGGTGCTGACTTTTGAAATGGTTGTGCTGAAATTCTCGGCATAGACCGGAACGATAAACACAATCACGGCCAAAAGGATGTAAAAGGCGGTCATGCCCATGATCATCTGACGGAATGTCAGGCTGTGGGTTTCCGCACCGATCTGTTCTTTTTCAAGGGAATTGATACGGAATGACTCATAAAGCGCATTGCTGCGCAAAGACCACATCCGAACTTCCTTGATGCCGGAAAACAGGTCGGCGACCTTGCCAAATAATTCGGTTTTGACCTGATGGAGCTTGCCAAACCATGCGGTCAGAGTTTTGCCCATACGCAGATAAACCACCACGCCAAGTCCGATCACCAAAATGATCAGGAAAAACGCCAGCATGGAAAGCCAAAATACATAGATCATCACCGCGATAACCAGCAGCAGGGAGCGGAATGACATCCCGATCATATGCGAGTTTTGCGAAATGACCTGTGTGCTTTGGGTGATGCTGTCAAACAGTCTGGACTGGCCAAAGGTTTCAAGCTGGGCGAAATCCGCATGAGCAAGCTGATCCAGAAGCTTTTTGCGGACCTTGTCTATGCCCTGTTCGATCTGGGTCGAAATATTGCTGAGCAAATAGACTTCAGCCAGAAAATAGACGATGGCCAAGGCGATAAAACCACCGGCCAAAAGCCAGTCAACCTGATCGACACCGTTATCTGAAATTTCCTCGGCGGCGGTATTAACCAGCCCCAGCAACACGGCACTGCCCGCACCGGAAAGCGCCCCGGCAACAGCAAGCCGGGCCATCAGTCTGTTATCTCCCCAAGACAACAGTTCCAGCAATTTCATTTGTTTGCAGTCCCCAATGAGCCCGGATTGGTAAATTGTGTATCGTTCATTATGACTGTAGCCGCGCCCCGCGAGACTGTCTAGTCGATGGCATATGATCGACGGTTTTTCACGCAGAAAGTGCCCCGATGTTGTGTTGTGCTGTTATGGGGCGGGGATCGCCCCTTCGCTGTTCACCACAAGCACCTCGCTCTGGGTGTTCAAGCCAAAACGCTTTCTGAGTTCGGCGCTTTTTGCCACATGCCAAAGCCCGGCAATCCCGGCGATCCCGGTATCCCATGTATCAAGCGGTTGATCGTCATTGATCCCGGATGAAAGCCTGTCTTGAACCTGTTTTGCAACGTCATCGTTGATTGCAATGCTGTCCTTGCAAACCGCGCGTAAAATCTCGAAGGCCGGAAAACTTGGACGCCCGCAAGACAGCCCGATCATGCGGGTTAAAAGTTTGCCCGGAACCGATGTTAGTTTGTTCTTGGCAAGGCTGGCCTTAATGCAGGCGGCATTTGTTGCCTCGACCGAATAGACATTGGGTTTTTGTCCGCTTTCATGCCAAAGCCCCATCGCGCATCCTGCGGCCATGCCACCAACCCCGCATTGCAGGAAAACATGGCTTGGAATGCTGTTGGTGCGTTGAAGCTGGCGGGTGCATTCAATGCCCAAAACGGCATAACCGGCCATGATGTCACGCGTAACGTCAAGGGTGTCACCGTAATCGGTATCGGTGATCAAAAGGATATTTTGGGATTTTGCCGCCGCTTCGGCGGCGACAACGGCATCGTCATAAGTGCCCTTGATCCGGATGATTTCAGCACCGTTATTGACGATGCGTTGAATGCGGGCCTGATCGACGTCGCTGCCGACATAGATTTGCGCATGGCAGCCAAACTTTTGTGCCGCCCAGGCAACGGCAAGACCATGATTGCCATCGGTTGCGGCAATTGCCGTATAGTCCGCACATTGCGGGCTTCCCGGTGTCAGACCGCGTTTCAAAAGTTGCTGTTTCAAGCCATAGGGGGCGCCAAGTGCCTTAACCCCCCCCAGACCAAATCGCTTGCTCTCATCTTTGATCCAGACCGCACCAAGATCAAGTTCACGGGCAAGGCCAGGTGCTGGGATCAGCGGACTTTGTTGATATTCCAACCAGGAAGATATCAGGTCAAATGCCTGATATATGTCTTCGCGCCCGGGTTTCAGGGCGTCTATGGTTGTCATTCATTTCTCCGAATTTTGGCAAGAGCTTGGTTTGTTTTTTGATATTGTTATGGTTTATGAGGTGCAGATAATGTCGCGTCAAATGCAAACTGAATATCAACGATTGTGTTATGTTGTTGTGAACAAGCGCATTAATTTATCTTCGCTCTCGACGTTCTTCCTTGCGATCCTTTAGACTGCAAAAAAAATGGCCCATGTAACAAATCATGTGTGGAACAGATTGCGCCCTGAATTCAGCATCAAATCGATTGTGACCAATACGCTTGTTTGCGCCTTTGCGCTGATGGGGGCGTCATTTTGTGCCTATGCACAAGACAGCGCGCCAGTTGAGAACGGGGCTGAAAATACGGCCTTGGATACGTCAACGGCCCAGGTTTTGCCCAATATCGATATTGATCGCTTCGATGATATTCCGCGCGAACAGATGACCGTCAATCCGGATATGATTGACGGGATGATCTATAAGCCAGATGCCATCCCATTATCGCAATACCGCCGGAAAACCAACGATCCATCCAGTCTGGTGGCGTACAGCAATACCGGCATGATGGCAGATGGCCAAACCGTGCGATCCTATTACGCCGCGATCTATAGTGGCAGTACCAGCGGGGTTTATTTCAATGTCGCCGCCCAGATTTGCGAGATGATGGAACGTACGTTCGAGCGCCACCGTGTTCATTGTGTTCCGTTGCGATCCCAAGGGGTTGGCAGCAATATCCGCCTGATGAAAGAAGGTCGGGTGCAATTGACGATCGTGCAATCGAACAATAATTGGGAAGCCCAAAAAGGCATCGTCCCCATTCCCGGTGCACGTTCGGTGATGTCGTTGCATGATGAAATGGGGTTGCTGGTGGTTCGCAATGATTCGGGGATTGAATCTGTTGGCGACCTGCGAGGTAAACGCATCAATATCGGGCCCGAAGGATCGGCATCGCGTGAATTGTGGCTTGAACTTCTGTCGCAATATGGTCTTTCGCTTGATGATCTGGAAACGGTTTATAGCGTCGCCCAGGACTATAACACTTTAGGCATTTGCGAAGATTACATTGATGCGTTCGGGCTATGGATCGGACATCCGGCTTCGCTGATCGAAGACGCGCTTGCATGCGAGGCACGGGTTGTCGGTATGGGCGGGCCGTTGACCGATGAAATGGTCAAGGCCAATCAGTATTTCTTTAATCAGGTTTTACCGGCCAAAACATATTCCGCACAGGAAAAAGCCATTTCATCATATGGCTTTAAGGCGTCCCTGATCGCCTATGAACCGGCTGATCCCTATGTGGTATATTGGATCACGCGGATCATTCACGAAAATATCGGGCTGATGAAGCAACTGTATCCGGCATTTGGCAGCGTGGTTGTGGAAGACATGTTTAAAAAGGGCAATTTCCTGCCCTTCCACAAAGGGGCGGCCTGCTATTGGGAAACCGATGCGCATGCCTGTGACTGGCAAAAATATTACCATCAGGTCGATCCAAACAGACCGCCGAAACCAGATTACAGCGATCAGAAAAAATAACGTTTCTTGTGGTTTATCGGCCCGCAACCCAACCGATACGGGGCACAGAATGCGGGGCCGAATATTGGCAATATTGACCGATATACCCATCGTCCAGCAGCTTTTGACAGGTGACAAGATCGGTGCTGTCACACCAGATTGCCGGGGTTTGTGCCTGATTTGTTGATGGTGGCGTCTTTTGGTCTGCGGCCGGGGCAATATCGCGGCGCATCAAAAATCGCTCGCCGCCAAATTTTTGGATCAATCCCCGAATTGTCAAACCGGTCGAAATCATATTGAACAGGCTGGTGGAATTGGCGGGGGCGACGGTGCTTAACGCGATGGATCGGCCAAGGTTTTTGGCAATATCAAGCCGGTGGTTGATCATGCGACGTTGCCATCCCTGTCCGCGCCATGCCGGATCGACTGCTGCACCATCAATATGGGCAACCTGATCAAATTGATCGGGGGAAAGACCGTGATCGGTTCCGAAATTGGGATCTTCTTTGCGTGGGATACCCAACACGCAATAGGCTATCAGGCGATCCCCGGAAAACGCACCAAAGATTTGTCCGCAGGCGTCAAGATGATCGGTGAAAAACTGATCGGTCTCGGTGGCGGCCATTCCGGGGGCCAGTTCCGCCAGCATATCATGATGCAGGGCAATCACCGCGCCAAGCTGTGATTGGTCCAGCCGTATCAATGGGATCATTCAATGATTTCCGCATAGTCAAGCAACGCCAGCGGCGGATAAAGGTTCAGCTTGCGCGCTGCCGAAAGTCGCACAAGGTACGAAAACCGATCCAGCGTTTCAATCGGGATATCTGCCGGTGAAACGCCGTCAATCAGGATTTCGGAAACCTTGCTTGCCGCAAGGCGCCCGACCAGTTCGTAACGGCTGACAAGGCCCAGCATGGCCTGCCCATCGCGGACTTCAAGTTCGGTCGCGCTAAATGCCGCCAGCCCGTTGGCAAATCCGGCATCAGTCAAAATATCGCGGTAATTGCCGATAAAGTTATCCGGCCCGATATATAAAATATCGGCCCCGCGTTTGGTCAGGCTGGCAACCGCCGGGCCGATGTCGTCCGGTGTGGGGGCCCGATCTGTGCCAAGCGGTGCGGCCAGAACGTCAAACCCCATGGTTTTGCCAAGTTCGGTCAGATCATTGATGTTGGATACTGAATTGTCTTCAGCACTGTTATAGACCACGCCAAGTTTGTCCATCGGGCGATAGGCCCGGATGGCGTTGATTTGTGCGGCTAGCGGCGCCATATGCGTGGCCCCGGTTACATTAGGGCGGCTTTGCCCCGCGGGGGCGGCGATCCCGGTTTTCCAGGGCGATGACACCATCACAAAGACAATTGGAAGCTCGGTGATGTTTTTGGCGGGATCGGCGGCATTATATTTGCCTGCAACGGCTGATGTAATTCCGGTGCCCCAAGTATAAACCAGATCAGGCGGGTTGTTGCGGATGTCGTCGATAATTCCCGGTATTTTCGATAAGTCACGCCCGATGTCATGAACGGTCAGTTCGACCGGAATGTTTTCTTCGCTGAAATAGGCGCGGAAGCCTTCTTCGACGCGGGTTTCGCCGCGCCACAGGATCATGGCAATCTTTAACGGTTCTTTGGCCGATTGTTGTGCATTGGCATCGGGCACAAAAAGACAGGCCAGTACGATCAGGGCGGTGAAAAGGCCGCCGGATCGCCAAATTCCACCTTTGTCGGGACGTTGGGGGTTCATTTTACGGTCCCTTCGTCTTTTTGTTCTGCCGGAACATGACCGATCAAAAGTTCAAAGCACAGGACCGAAACGGCGGCAAATGCGCCCAAAATCCATACCGCCTGTGTGGTCCCAACCCAAAGTGTTAGCCCGGCGGCCAATAGCGGGCCAATCGCCCCGCCCAGCCTTTCGGTCAATCGCAACACGGCTAAAACCGGCCCTGTGCCATGCTGTCCGGTGAAATCCTTGCTGAGTTTCAAGCTAGCCGACAGTTGCGCCGGGATCGAGGTTGCCTGTGCCAAACCCAGCACGGCCACGGCCACGGCAAAAGTCGCATATTCCGGCATCCAGCCGGCCAAAAGCAATCCGGCGGCGGTAAGCCCGCCGCCAATCCCAACCGCACGGGTTTCGTTTTGGCTTTTGTCGGTCCATTTGGCAATGAACCAGCCGGTCAGAATGGCGACCAGCCCATATAGCATGATAACCCGCCCGGTTTCGGCGGTGGTGGCCCCTGATTGCAGCAAAATGATCGGCGTCAGGTAATATAAAAAGCCGCTTAGGATTAGTTTGGCGGGCATGGCGGCAAACAGGATCAACACCTGTAACCGGCGATTACCCAGCATCGCCTTTAATGCGGCCTTGGTCGGGATTGGCGGCGGGGTTTTGCCGCGCACCATATTATCCATCAGGAAAAAGGCCAAAGCCACGGCCAGGCTTGCAATCGCCGCACCGCCAAGAAACGTCGTATCCGGGCCGAAATGCCCGGCAACAATGCCGCCAATTGCCGGTCCGCAAATATCGGCCAGCATGATGCCGCTAACCATCATTGCCGTGCCCTGTGTCCGGTTGCTGCTGTTGGTGGCGTTAAGTACATAGGATTGGCAGGCGACAAAGGTTGTCGCATATCCGATCCCCGATAATGCCCGCCACAGCACCAAATCCCAAATCCCTGCGGCAAAGGCGGTGCCAAACAGGCCAAGTGTTGCCAGAAACGCACCGCATAAATACATGCGTAACGATCCCACCCGTTCCTGAAACAGGCTGCAGATCGGCATGGCAAGGGCAACCATCAAAAGATGTACCGCCATGACCACACCGGCCCCCAATTGGCCGTCAAGACTGCTCGATGTGACCTGACTAAAGAACGACGGCATAATCGGGCGGGCCAGTTCTTCGGCCAGAACAAACATAAAGGCCAGCATACGCACACCAATCAGCCTGACCTCGCGTTCGGTCTCTGGATGCGTACCGATTTTGGAGGCTGTGTTTTTGATGACGGCGTTGATGCGTTCCATGAACTGACCGATTTCGTCATGGGTGCTTTGACCGTGAAGCAAGGTGAACTTGCGGTCCCGCACATTGCCCAGAACCTTGCGGGCAACGCGCACGGGCAGGGCGACATTCACCGTTAATACCAGCAACATCAGTTCGAATGACAGGGCCAAGGTGATAATGAAAATGATCGCGATATCAAACAAATTGTCGGTAACCGGGCGCATCAGGGCGGCGCGCGTATGGCCCAGAACAATCGCGATATCTTCGTGATCGTTGTCATGTGTTAATGCCAGTCGGGTCACGATATAGGGGGTGTCATCTGGCGATGGTGTTGCCACTGCCAATGCGCGGCCAATTTCATCGCCGGTCAGGCCGCCAGCATGCAAGACATCGTTTTGATTATTGGTGACGGCGGCGAAAACCAGATCGGGGTCACCATCGCGCAATTTATCAACGACACTTTCAAAACCGACAATGCCCCGCAGCGGAATGCCCAGATGCAGTGCCTTTTCGATTTTCTCGCCAAGGGCGCGGGCTTCGATCTCGGCCTTTTCGGTGATTTCGGTTTGCAACTCGTCGCGCGCCAGATCGGCTGCCCGCCAGGATATGCTGATCAATGCCAGACACAGCGTCACGGTGCTTAGCAGCAACAAAATCCAGATCGTCCCCTTGGGCAACAGGCGGCTGTGCGCATGATCGGCATGTTGCGCCGGTTGGCTATTGGGGGCTGCTTTGGGGGGGCGGAAATCGGTCATCGGACATCCCCCGTTGCGGTGTTGGGGGGCAATGAAGTCTGTGATTGTTGGGGGTCGGTGTTATCGCTGTTGCGCGGAAGCTGATCGCGAATTTCACGATAAAGCGAAATCAATTCGATCTCGCTTGCCGTTAACACATCACCGTCATGGGGTTGGGTAATTGGGGCTTTGCCCGCAATGGCACGGGCCAGATCCTCATTTAATTCTTCAAATACTCGGTGGCGGCGGCGCATTAATACGAACAGAACACCAAGGGTCGGGATGATCATCACCATGCCGATGGCGGCTGATTTCCACATTTCCAACCATGCATGGGCGATTTTGGCATCGGATGTTTTCGAATTTGCCGTGACAATCAATTGACCCGCACATAACCCCAAACTATCGCGCAGGATCTGACCGGCAATGGCGTGCCCCGGAACAAAATCGATCCAGCGATCCTTTGATCGTGCTGATATCGCCGTCATTTGGCCCGCCGGGCTAATTTGATCGGATTGATCATCTGGTGATTTGGCCGCAGCACTGATCGGCATGCCATCGCAATCAAGCACGGCAACACTTTGGATGTTGTTTGCCATTTGCAGGCGCCGGGTCAGGATCGGCTGAAGGTTTTCCATGTTTTCAAGGCGCAGGCCCAGATCAATGACCGCCAGAATATCCTGGCTGGTTTCATTGACGATGACATTCATGCGTTGGGTCAAAAGGGTGTGCAGGGTTTGGTCGAATCGCAGGTAGTTCAGCACGGTAGTCATGCTCAACGCACTTGCCAGAATAATGAAAAGTGATAAACCGATCTTTGATGACAGCTTCAAGTTGTATCCTCGGCTGGAGCCATTTTAAAGTCATCGTCCCGGCTAATGGCGAAATTTTCTTTGGGACATGGTTTTGTCGGCCACATGGTTGATTACATTCTGGGGCGGGTCAAGTCTGCGTAGCGCCTTGATTCGATTTGCAGTGTGTATAGTTAGCGATTATGCTTCTATACGACGCAAATAAACTGGGGGATGTGATGGGGGCCGAAACGCTTGATGTGCTGAAGCATCGAAAGCAGCACCACCTTGCGAATGGCGTTGTGCGGCGCAATGTATTATGGGCTGCGACCACGGGACTTGTCCCGATACCTGTCCTTGATTCCGCCGCGACGGTTGCTGTGCAGCTTAAAATGCTGGCCGAACTTAGCGACGTTTACGGTGTGAAGTTCAACAAAAGCTGCGGCAAATCTGTGATCGCTGCCTTGACCTCATGTATCACCAGTGGCGTGTTGGGCCGGGCTCTTTTGAGTACCGGAATTTTCACAAGCCTTGCCAAAGTGCTGCCAGTTGTCGGATCGACACTGGGGGTTTTGACCATGCCTGGTTTCAATGGGGCCTTTACCTATGCGCTGGGTAAGGTCTTTCAACAACATTACGCCACGGGCGGGACCATGTTAGATTTTGATCCTGAAAAGGCAGAACCCGCATTCCGTCAGAAGTTTAAGGATGGCCTGAAATTTAATCAGGATGCGAAAACGGCGTGATAACAGAAAATTCCACCAAAACAGGAATATGGATTTTGGCACGATGCAATTGATTTTGTTGGTTATTTATTTGCTTGCGTGCCTTGTTTGCGGCATGTTGGGTCGCAAGACGTCTTTCGGCTTTCTGGGGCATTTCCTGTTGGCGATTTTTATCACGCCGATTGGGGATTTTCTGGTCCAGATCGTCGCGCGCCCATCGCGAGAACTACGCGAAAAGCTAAAAGATATCGAAAATGACTGACACGCGATCCGCCCGCGCCACAACATACCCGATGACGAGATGATGAATGGTTGATAGCGCGACAGTCGCACCCGATGCACCGGATGATAATGGCGCTGGTCCCGATACCGGTCGGCCAACCCGGCGCATTGCCGATTTCTGGCGAGAATTTTCAAGCCGTGCGGCCGTACACCTGCGACATTTGCGAACGACCTTCCTGATTGTTCTGCTGTTTTTGCTGATCGCGATTTTCGCGCTGGCACCGCAGATCTTCATCAACGTACCAGCCGGTCATGTCGGTGTTCTGTGGTATCGCTTCTTTGGCGGGACCGTGGTTGACAGAAGCTTTGGGGAAGGCATGCACATGATCTTTCCCTGGGATGAGATGTATATCTATGATGCCCGTCTGCAAAATCAGGCACGCGTCTATGACACTATTTCATCAAACGGCCTGTCGATGGAAGTCGACATTGCGGTGCGCTATCGCATCAATCGCGAAGCGGTCGGAATGCTGCATAAACTGGTTGGGCCGGACTATCCGGAAATCCTTGTTTATCCGGAAATCGGCTCTCATGCCCGCGAACTGATTTCGCGCTATACCCCGGAACAGCTTTATACCGAAACCCGTGCCTTCATTCAGGCCGAAATCCTTGAACGCATGGTTAGCGAACTGGGATCATCACTGGTTAATCAAAGTTTTCAGGGGCGTCTTGTATCGGTCGAAGATGTCCTGATCCGGTCGGTGACCTTGCCCGAACGCGTGGCCGATGCCATCGAACGCAAGGCCGAACAATATCAGATCATGCTGGAATATGATTTCCGCCTTGCCCGCGAGGAAAAGGAAAAGCAGCGCAAAAAGATCGAAGCCGAAGGTATTCGTGAATTCCAGGATATCGTCGCCAAGACAATTACCGAGGAATATCTGCGCCTGCGCGGCATCGAAGCCACCATGACGCTTGCGACATCGAAAAACAGCAAGACGATTATCATCGGCGGCAGGGACGGCCTGCCTGTTATTCTTAATACCGCCGATGCGCCATCGGCGGCTGGATCAGGCCCCGGGGCGGAACTTGTCGATGATAGTGCCGATACGCTGCCAAATTCGGGGCAGTTCAATGCCCGGGCTCAGGAAATTGCCCCGCAAAATGCAATTTCACCCGGTGTTCGTGCACCGTTAGAGCCACGAACCAAGGGCCCGCAAACCAATTCTGCAGAAACCGCACCGGCGGGTGAAACGACGAATGATAACCAGAAACCGCAGACAACAGCGGTTGACCCCGCCGTTAATGCGCCGTTCGAGCCCATTAAACAAAGCGAGACAGGACCAACGGCATTACATGAACAACCCGGCCAACCTGAGGTGTCAAAAGCCGATAGCAAATAACAGCCATAACGCGTTGCTACTTGAGGGTGTTTCGAGTATTGTTTTACGGTAATTTAGGCGTGCGTCCTGACCTTTAACCCATTGGTACAAATCCGAAGAGGCGATCATGACCGAAGCAGAAACCATCGAAGAGACTGAAGAACTGACCGCTGCAAAAGTGGACGAAGTCCGGGCGCTGTCACGCGATTGTATTCACCGTCACAGCGTATACGCTGCGGTTGGCGGTCTTGTGCCGATTCCATTCCTTGAAATGGCCACCAGCAGCACCATTCAGCTGCGGATGATCGCAAAACTTTGCGATATCTATGGTGTTCCTTTCTCTGAAAATGCCATCAAAAATTCGATTTCGACCCTGGTTGCAACGGTTCTGCCGATGACTGGTGTTGGTCTTGCAACTGCGGCCCTGATCCGCAAGGTTCCGGTTGTTGGTACAATCTTTGGTGTTGTTGCAATGCCGACCTTTGCCGGTGCTTGCACCTATGCATTGGGTCGTGTTTTTGCTTGGCACTTTGCCAAGGGCGGGACCACCAACGATTTCGATGCCGATGAAATGAAAGAACGTTTCAAGGACGAATTCGAAGACGGCAAACGCAAGGCTTCGGAATTCGTCAAAGGTGGTAAAACCACGGCGAAACCGGCTGCGGGTGCTGCAACCGCCAAAGCCTGATTGATCATCAGGTTTTCAGATTTGTATCTGCCGGAATGCCCAAAGCACGCTTTGGGCATTCTTTTTGTTTAAGCCGATTTGATGCGCAACAGGCTGCCCGATGTCCGCCCTTGAATTGATCCGTACCCATTCACTTGTGCTGCACCGGCCAAACGGTGCGGGCCGTGGTGTGGGCAGTCGTATGCAAACGGGAACATTTCCCACCGATATTTTGCGGGCAACATTGGCGGTGGTCGATCTTGATCTTTTGGATGCGGCCCAACGTGATGCACAGGCCGACATTCTGCTGCATTCCGCCGAACAAGCCCGCATGGCGGGTTTTGCCCATGATCGGCGGCGCCAAAGTTTTACCTGTGGTCGCATTGCGGCCAAGACGGCATTGGTCGCCCATTGCCCGGAAATTAACCCGCGTGAAATCGAAATTGGATCGGGGGTGTTTGATCAGCCGATATTGACCACGGATCAGCCGGGCTTGCAGGGGCTAGCGATTTCGATCTCGCATTCGGATCAATTCGCCGTGGCCATGGTTTTTCATCAGGCCCATCCGATGGGGATTGATGTTGATCTTCCGACCGCCAAGGATATGCCCGCCGTCCTTGCGGGGCTTGCGCCGGGTGTTGCGGGTGTCATTCGAAGGCTGGGTCTTGATGATATTGCGGGCGCAAGCCTGCTTTGGGTGGCGCGTGAAAGTCTGGCCAAAACCCTGACCACCGGGATGATGACCCCGCTTGACGTTTATGCACCGGCATCGATTGAAAAGGATGGCGTGGCATATATTGTGCGCTACGCCAATTTTGGCCAGTACCGTTCGATCATCTGGCCGGGGAAACGCGGTTGGCTGGCCCTGACATTACCGGACCAAACCCTGTTTGATCCGGCAAGATTGCCTTGGTCATAGCGCCATTGTCATAGCGTGTGTTTGATCTCGCCCGTCCAAATATCGGCCTATGACGATTTGGCAAGATGAACGCGGATGCATTCCGCCACTTCAATCACATCAGGATCAAACATCATCGACCCATGGGTGCCATGCACCCATTTAAGGCTAACACGATCGCCGGCAACCTTGCGCCACCCGCTGTATTCATCGCCGGTGATGGCCGGGGCGGCACGTGTTTCCGTTGTCGGGCGCACCAACAAAATGTCTATGTCGCTGATTTTCGGCGGGACATAATGCACGGCGGCAAGGGCGTTATTTTGGAAAACCGCAAGCAGGCGGCGCATGGTGCCCCGGTCGGCTTCTTCGGGTAACATATCGGAATTTTTACCACGTTCCAGCAACAGGTCGATGCGTTCTTCCGGGGTTAACGGACGTAGTTCATCGACCGTCACCAGCCCCAGTTCGGCGAAAATATCGGCAAGATATTCTGCCTCGCCCTTGCGCAACATGGCGCGTACCGCATCGGGCACGGCAATCGCGTCCAGCAGGATGATATTGCGCACATCAACCCCGGCATGGGCCATGCGATAGGCCGCCTCATAGGCTAATAATCCGCCGAAGCTCCATCCGGCAACTGTGATCGGACCATCGGGAACCGTTTTGCGGATGTCGGGCATATAGGCCGCGACCATTTCCTCGATACTTGGCAACAGGTTCTGACCTTCTTCAAGGCCCTGTGCCTCGATCATATAAAGCGGCTGATCCGGGCCAAATTCACGCGCCATATTTTGATAACACAGCACATTGCCGCCGACCGGATGGAAACAGATCATTGGCGGCTGACTGCCCGTGGCATTGACCGTCACAATCGGGCTTTTGGCGTCTTTGATGTTTTCGTGGTCCGAAATCCGTGCGGCCAGTTTTTCAACACTCGCCCCGGTGAAAAGATCGCCAAGCGGGATTTTAACTTGGGTGGCTTTGGTGATTTTTGACAGCAATTGCACCGCCAAAACACTGTGTCCGCCCAGTTCAAAGAAATCCGCCCCCGCGTCATCAATCGTGCAATCAAGAACCTCGCCCATCAGGCGCGCAACGGTTCGTTCATGCGCATTACCTAGCGGTTTTTTTGTCTGGCTTGCTGATTGTTCGGCCATATCGGGCAATGGAAGTTTGGCGATATCAACCTTTCCATTGGTGTTAAGCGCGATGTCATTAACCGTGATGATATGGCTAGGCACCATATAATTCGGTAATGCCTGTTCCAGTTTTGCCCGGCACGTTGCGATGTCAAATCGGGCTTCTGCCCCGTCATCGGCAACGATATAGGCAATTAAAATAACATTGCCGTTTTGGTTGCGGTCATGGGCAATAACTGTGGCACGTCGAATATGGGGATGGCCCAAAAGCGCCTGTTCGATTTCGCCCAGTTCAATGCGGTTGCCACGTATTTTGATCTGGCTGTCTTCGCGCCCGATAAAGATGATTTCGCCATCACTGCGACGGCGACCGATATCGCCACTGCGATAGAACCGATTGCCATTCGGCCCCGCGACAAATTTTTGCGCGCTTAAGGCCGGATCGTTCAAATAGCCACGGGCAACACCTGCGCCGCCAATGCGGATTTCACCCGGAACCCCATCGGGCAACCGGCGTCCCTGATCATCACAAATTTCAAGATCAACCCCTTGGATTGGCTGTCCGATGGGCGGCGGCAGGATCTGTTTATAGTTATGCGCGGTCATGACATATTGTGCCGCCGACACACAGCATTCGGTCGGCCCATAGGCATTGACCAATTTGCGATCCGCGTGACCGGGCAGGGCAAAGAAACGTTCAACAATCGGCGTGGAAACGGCTTCACCGCCCAAGACAACCATGCGCGCCGTACAGCCAATATTATGTTCTTCCCAGTAATCCAGTAACAGGGAAAACAGGCTTGGTGTTGCGTCAAGCTGATCAACCGCGCCCTCGGTTATAAAGTTATGCAGTGATTCCGGGTCGGAACGTGTGTCAAAGCCCGGAATATGCACGCAATGCCCGTTCAGGATGGCGGCAAATATCTGAACAATTGATCCGTCAAAGGCAAACGGCGCAACACAGCTTAGATGAAGCCCGCGGCCACCATGACCGGTGTTGCCATCATCGGCACAGATCAGGGAAAGTTGTGTGTCCTGAACCGATTGGGCAAGGTTCACAACCGATCCATGTTCGATCATCACCCCTTTTGGCGTGCCGGTGGTGCCGCTGGTAAACAGAACATAGGCAAGGTCGCTGGCTTTCGTGCCTGATAGGGTCGGGGCTGTGGATGCTTGATGATTTGCCAGAACGCGCAGGTCATGACGACGTTTTTCGGTTTTGCCAATCGGTGCATTGGCATCGGGGGTCAGGACGAAATCAAATGTGTAGGGGGCCGGGTCAAAACCCGGTGCCTTGATTGCGGAACGGCTATAAACAAAGCCGCCCTGTTCGCGGGCCCAGTCTTCGATAAAGCTTTGCGGGACAAAAAGGTCTTCGACGAAATCAAGCCGTGTGTCATAGCCCTTGCCGATGTTGTCACGGGCAAATTGTGCCAGATCGGCGATATAGTCATCGCGCCGGTCCGCATCCCAGACATTGCCCAGATAAAGCGACCCGCCCGGTGCCAAAAGCACGGTTGCCTTTGCCAAAACATGGCGCAAATAGCCAAAACCCGGAAAGTTTTCGATAACGCTGTTTAAGATGATCAGGTCAAAAGAACCCGGTTCATAAACATCAATATCATGCGCGCCCAATTGGCGACCAATCACATGCGTCATGCCAAGGTTAATAGCCAAGGCCTCTGTCCGTTCGACATTACGCCGTGACAGATCGGTTGCGACATAGGTTCCGACAACCGGGGCGACATGTTTCATGGTGAAACCTGACGCACAGCCGATTTCAAGCACGCGGGCATCGGGCGATACCAGATCGGCAATCTTGCCCCGTGCATTTTCGCCAAATGCATCCATCGCACTTTGGGCAATTGGCTGGCCGGTAAAGGCACTTTTCCAACCGCCGGCCAAAACATTGTCGACATCATCACCGGCCAGATGATCCCACAATTCCACCGACATCAGCGATCCGGGGTTTTCCAATGCGTCATCGATATCGTCCTGATCAAGACACAGAACATCGCCAACCGTTGGACAGCGCCACTGTAATTGATGCAAATCACCGACAAAGGCACGCTCGGAAATGATCAGCGGCGTATTGGCACTGCGTGCCAATGTTACACGGCGGATCAACGGGACATTGGGATCAAGCGGGACAAAGGCAAACCCGGCTTTTAAAACCCCCAGGATGGCGCTGATGTAATGCCGGTTGCGGCCGGTCATCACCCCGATAAGGGACCCGGACGGCAGGTGCAGATCGGTGATGAAATGCGCAATGCGATTGCTTTGACCGTCAAGATCACCATACGTGATGTTGCCATCTTCATCGCGTGCGGCAATACGATCAGGATACTGCGCGACACAGGCGGCAAACCGATCAACGATGCTGCCGGTGGTTGCCGCCGGTTTGGCGGATATCGCCGGGGCCGGGGTGTCGTCGATGGTATCAAAATCGAAATCGGCGATCTTCATTCAGAGTCCCTTTGAGCATTCTGTGCCGCAGCACCGGCAAATTTGGCCAGGAAGCTTAACCAGCGTTGCATGGTGTCCGCATCAAACAGGTCGGTATCATATTCAAGTGTGAACCGTGCCTGACCGGCTTCTTCAGTCAGGAACAGGATGATGTCATGCTTTGCCGTTGTGTTATCGACAAATGTATCCAGATTGGCGGGCAAAAGACCCGGTGTTTCGGGGGCGATCTGTGGCAGGCCGCGATGTTTGTCCGATGCTGGAACCGCTTCGAAACGCTGATATTCAAACACCACATTCACAAGTGGCTGACGGTTTGATTTCCGTTTCGGCGCAACCGCACGAACCAATTCATCAAACGGATAGTCCTGCCGGTCAAGGGCGTCGGCAATATTGGTATGGATGGTTGTGATAAGATTACCAAGGTCCGTATTGTCATCCAGATGAATACGGATCGGCAACACATTGACAAAAAAGCCGATTAATCCCTCGGTTTCGGTTCGTTCACGCCCGGCAACACCCATGCCGATCACCATGTCGCTTTGGCGGGTCAGGCGATACAGCATTGCCGAAAACAGCGCCATGCCAACCGATGAAAGTGTGGTTTTGTGTTTGCGTGCAAGGGCGTGTAATCCTTGCAAAACTTCGGCAGGCAGGGCGTGATGGGCATGTGCGCCCCTAAATGACTGGGTTTCGGGAATGGGTCGGTCCGTCGGCAGATTTATTTGTTCCGGGGCACCGGCAAGTTGGTCGCACCAATACGCACCTGCGGCCTGCCAATCCTGTTTGGATTGCCAATGGGCAAAGTCCTTATAGGTAATCGGAAGCGGCGCCAGATGATCATCGCTGTTGCGAACGACACTGTCATAAAACGCGCCAAGTTCATCGATCAGGATACGCGATGACCAGCCATCCCCGACAATATGATGGGTCATCAAGACCAGCAGGTTTTCGTTTTCCGCTACCTTGATGATCCGTGCGCGAATAAGCGGTGGCTGGTCAAGGATGATCGGCGTGGCCGCTTCGTGACGGGTCAGTCTAAGGGCCTCACGTCCCGGGTCGCTGTGGCCCGAAAGATCATCAAACGCAACAACCGGGGGTGTGATGGCATGGATTTTCTGGGTGATCATGCCATCACGTTCTTCAAATCCGGTGCGCAATGTTTCGTGGCGGGCCACCAATTTGGTCAGGGCGGTTTGCAGGGGCTCAACACGCAAGTCGCCGGTGCATCGGAAGACAAACAACATGCCATATGCGCCGTTGTTGCCTTCCATTTGCGATAATAGATAAAGCCGTTTTTGCGCATTGCTGGCGGGGTAAAATGCCATATCCGGTGCCGTAGGAATTTGGTTTTGGGTTGCCGCAAACAGGGCATTTCCCTGAACGTTATCAATATGGCGCGCAAGGCCCATCACCGTCGGGTCGGCAAAGAAATCCGCCATACCGATCCGCTTGCCAATGTGATCGGCAATGCGGTTGACGATACGGATCGCCATCAGGCTGTGCCCGCCCAAAAGGGCAAAGCTTGCATGACGGTCGCGGATGGGCGTTCCAAAGACCTCGGTAAAGATATCGGCAATCAGGGTTTCGGCGGCATTGACCGGCGGTGTGCCAGCCCCGTTTTCAAGTGTCAGTATATTCGCCTGCACGCGAACCGTTTCCAGCAATGCCTTGCGGTCAACCTTGCCATTGGCGGTAATTGGAATGGTATCGACAATGTACCATTTCGACGGGATCATATACCCCGGCAGACGACCACCCAGCCATTCGGCCATCGTGCGGATATCGGCATCGTTCAGGTTTGTGGCGGTGCCGGGTTGCCCGATCTGGACACAGGCGATGATCGCCCCGCCGTCAGGGGCCTTTGCATCAAACAGGACAATGGCATTGCGCATATCAGGCGCGCTCAGAAGCTGTTGTTCGATTTCATCCAGTTCAATCCTGAACCCGCGCAATTTGATCTGATTGTCGCGACGACCACCAAATTCAATCCGGCCATCAAGGGTCCATCGGGCAAGGTCGCCACTGCGATAAAGCCGTTCACCGGGCTGATCGGGATCGGGAATAAACCGTTCACGGGTCAGTTCCGGGCGTTGCCAATATTCACGCGCCAGTCGCGCCCCGCCAATCAGCAATTCCCCCCATACCCCAATCGGGGCGGGCTTGCCATTACCATCCACAATCAATGTCTTGGTAAAGCCGATAGGGCGGCCAAGGATCGTATTATCGGTATCACCGCTCAGATCATCTTTGGTAATCGGGCCGACAACAGCAAAGGTCGTGCTTTCCGTCGGGCCATAGCCGTTAAGTACCGTGACGTTCGGGCATTGGCTGATGAAATTGCGGACATGGCTTTTGCTGATCGCATCGCCACCAATCATCAATGTTTTCAACCCACCCAGACTTTGCGGGTCATGGTCAATTTGACGATTGAACAGGCCAACACTCATGAACATTTTGCTGACAGCAAACCGGCTTAGGGCCTCGGCGAATTTTACCGGGTCAAGCAGGTCGTTGCGATCAATCACTGCGATTTGCGCACCGCGCAGCAAGGTAACCCAGATTTCAAAGGTCGATGCATCAAAGGCCAGTGGCCCGGCCTGGGCGACGACATCATCGGGGCCAATTTTTGCGTAATCCTCGCCAAGGGCAAGTCGCAAGACAGCGCGCTGTTCAATCAGAACCCCTTTGGGGGTGCCGGTCGAACCGGACGTATACATCATATAGGCCGGTGCGCTGTCTGGATCGGTTAACTTTGGCGGCGTGAATTTGCCCAAGGCAGGCGCAATTTCGGCAATGTTTATCTGCCGTGCGGTTTGGTCCCCGATGCTGGCCAGCGCGTGCTGACCCCCGTCATCAACCAGAACCAGCTTGGCCCCGCTATCACGCAGGATAAAGGCGTTCCGCGTCGCCGGATAGGCCGGATCAAGCGGCACATATCCCGCGCCTAATGCGGTAATCCCCAGAATTGCAGCAACGGCATGGGCGCCGCGTTCGATATGCATCGCCACCAGATCGCCCTGTTTTACACCGGCAATTTGCAGGCAATGGGCAATGGCATCGGCTTGTGCATTTAGCTTTGCAAAATTCCAAACCCCATCGCGATCCTGAATGGCCGGGTGATCCGGGATGCGGGATGCCTGTTGGGAAAATAGGGCGAAAATCCCGTCATTTGTGCGGGTTTCAAAGCTGATATCGGGTTGCTGACCCTGTTCCCACACCGCAATTTTTGCGTGCTGTTCATCGGGCAACAAATCGATATCGGCAATCGGCGTATGGTCTGTGGCGATCAGGTTTTCCAAGGTGGTGGTGAAAACCTTGCCCAGTTCGACCATGCGTTCCTGATCAAACATATCGGCATAATAATCAAATGTGATGGCCATGCTGTCTGGCAGGTCGCGGACAAAGATACCGATATCGTTTTTGCATTGCGCACGGCCCAGCCCGATCAGGCGCAGATCGTCGGTATTTTGGTCTGGACCGGTGCCGGTGCCGCCTTGGGCATAGTTCATGTAAGACAGCGAAACTTCCGACAATAAGGTCCGATCCGGTGCTGCTGGCGGGGCCAGATCATTCAAAAGCTGATCCAGGAAATAGGCCCGGTGACGCATGGCATCTACGTGATGATTTTGCACCTTGCGCAGAAGCGTTTTGACCGTGTCATCCCCGGAAATCTGCATGCGCAACGGCAAAAGCGACACCATCATGCCCGGCAGATTGCGATACCCGGCCCCGTCGCGCTGATCGACCGGTACACTGATCACCAAGTCGTCTTGGGCGCTTATGCGGCTTAAAACCGCGAACCACGTGCCAAGAACCAGCGTGAACATGGTGACACGCTGGCCAGCAGCAAATTTACGGGCTGATTTCAAAAGGTTGTGATCAAGCTCAAAGCCAGCCATGCCGCCGTTAAAGCTGTGGAATGCCGGGCGGCGATGATCGGCTGGCAGATCAAGTTTGGGTAATGGCCCCTGATAACGCGCCTGCCAATAATCGCGTGCATCGGCAAGGCGACGGCGGTTTTCGGGCTGGTGGCTCCAATAAGCGTAATCGCGAAGCTGGTATTTTAACGCTTGTGGCGCGTTGCCGCGATAAAAGGCAAACAGGTCTGAAAATAGCACTTCTGTGGTGAAACCATCGGCCAGCGCATGGTGGATGTCAAAGAACAGGACTTTCTGCCCGTCTTTCCCATGCAGCAAATGCCAGCGGACTGGCAGTTCGGTTTCCAGATTGAACGGGGTGACAAACCGCGCGCAGGCTGTTTCCAGTGGTACGGAAGTATCGAGCTTAATCGGGGTTAAATCAGGCAGCGCGTCTTTGGCGGCAAGGATTTGCATGCGCCAGTCATCGCCGGTTGCGATCAACCGTGTGCGCAGGATTTCATGATGGTCGATTAATTGGCTAATTGATTGGCGTAATTGATTAAAATCGATGCTGTTATTCAAAGCAAAGACATGCGGCAGGTTAAACGCGGTCCCCATATTGCCGCTATGTTCGGCATGAAGAACCGAAATTTGTTCCAGTGCCAGCGGATAGAAATCAAGCATTGGTGCCCGGCGCGGATCATCAGGAACTGGTTCCGGCTCCGGCTTCGGCGCTTGTGCCGGGGATAATTCTTGTACGATTGGTGCTGCGGGTGCCGTGGAAACCGTTGGATTTCCTTTGATTTTTGCGTTTAGGGCATCGATGGTTGGGGTTTCGAACAGATCGGCCAGGCTGAGGTCGCTTTCGAAGGTGGCATTGATCCGTTCGATGATCTGCATGCCGGTGATGGAATCCCCGCCAAGGGCATAGAAATCATCATCCGGATCGATGGTTTCATAGCCCAGAACCTCGGCCCAGATGTGTTGTATTTGCAGCGTCGGATTGAACAATTTTTCTGAATGATCTGGCGAATTATTCAGATTTGGTGAATTATCCGGCCCGTTTTGATCCGTCGAAATCATCGGCGATGACGAGGGGGTTTCTGCCGCTATATTCATCGGGATATAGCGGGATGTGAATTCCGATAGTGTCGGGGTGGCAAACAGGTCTGAAATCGCCAGCGACACGTTCAGTTCGTCATTGATGCGATCAATGATTTGCATGCCGGTGATCGAATCCCCGCCCAAGGCAAAGAAATCATCGTCGGGTGCAATGGAATCATAGCCAAGTGTTTCGGCCCAGATGGCGGCAATCTGCGATGTGATATCCAGCGTCACGGGGGCTGTTGGCGCAATTGACGCCGTTGGTGGCGTTGATGCGGGCAGCGTGATTTGTGGATGCGTTGCGGCAGCATCGGCTTTGGGGGCCGGGCGAGGGGCTGTATCCTTGGTTTGATCCGGTTTTTCAATGGCATCACCGGCAAGTGCCGGTGCAAGCACGATCAGTTGTTCTGCGGTGCTGCAAAGCGCATTGCGCCAGAATATCGGGGCCTGATCGGGGGAGATGGTCGCCCCCGGCTGGAAGGCGACATTGTGGCGGGCGGCCATGCCCTGATCGCGAAGCGCGCACCAGTCAATCGTGATTGCCGGGCGGCCATGGGACCGGCGGTAATAGGCAAAACCGTCAAGAAAAGCGTTGGCCGCACTATAGGCCGACTGACCGGGAACACCGATCATGGCGGTTAAACTGCCAAACATGACAAAGGCTTGGACCGGGTCGTTGAGGGTCAGGGCATCAAGATGGCGCGCGCCGTCTATTTTTGCCGCCATGATGGCTTCAAACGCCGCCATATCGCGGATGGCAAGAAAGCCGCCATCGGCAAGCCCGGCGGCATGGGCAATCGCCGTGATCGGGCCAAGCGTGTTTCTGATTTGATCAAGCGTATCTGACAGGGCCGCTTGATCGGCAACATCACAGGCAAACAGCGATATATCAATGCCCTTGGCGCGCAGGGCCGCGATTTGGGATTGTGCGGTGTTGCCATCCGTTGCCGTGGTTCCAGATATTCCTGTCCGGCTGATCAGGGCGAGTTTGACTTTGCCGCCTGCGGCCATTTCCTCGGCCAGTGACAGGGCAAAACCACCGGTGCCGCCGGTCACAACGCAGACACCGTGATCGGGCCAACTGGATTTTGGCCGGTTGGTATCTGTGTCTGTGGCGGCGGTATTTGGCGTGCCGGAGTTGAGGGGGGCTGAGTTGGGCGCGCCGAGGGGCGTTGTGGCAGAGTTGAAAAGGGTGTCTGGGTTCGAAAGCGGGGTCAGCTTGCGGTGATAGCGGGTCTGGTGGCGATAAACCGATACCGGGTCGCGGGTTGGGGCCGAATGAAGTGCAGCGCCGATGTGCGAGAGGAATTCATCGCGGGCGATATCGGCAAAGCTGAGCGCAAGGCGCGGTTCTTCCTGTGCGGCGGCCATGGCAACGCCCGCGGCGGCGGTTTGGTTCGGATCAATTGGCGTGGAAAGGGCGGTGGTGTTTTTATCCGTGCCGATGTCCGCGCCGGTGCTTGTACCCGTGCCTGTGCCCGTGTGCGTGAAAGCAGTTGCCTCATCCCCGGCCCCGGCCGCTTTTACAGTGCCCGAGCCTGTATCTGTGCCGGTTTGCGCAATCATATTCCGATCGGTCAGGGGGAAGGGTGAACCGATGTGATAGGCGCCGGTCCCGACGACAACAAGGCGCAAGTGCCCGTGCATATGGCGCAGGATGCTGCATAATGCCTGTGCTGTGCGAAGGGCAAGGTCATTTCCCGGCTGCAAGGCCAGAATGAGGGTATCGGTCGCAGCGAGGATTTCGCGAGAGACCGCATTGGGGGTAAGGGTTTGGCACCCCTGCGGCACCGGCCAGAAATCGCCATCTGTAATCATCATGCAATTGGCCGGGATGAGGGCCGTGGCAACAGGGGATGGTTGCCAGATGATTTTTAGAAGTTCCGGTGAAAGATCCGGGGCTTTGGTGTCGGTCCGGGCCCCATCGGGGAAGGTAAAATGAAGGCCGTAAAGGGTCAGCAGAAGCTGTTCGCTTTGGGCATCAAAGAAGGTGAAGTCGGCAACGCCATCGGGGTGGCGATGGACGCAAATGACGATGTTTTCCGTAAGGGGCGCATGGACGGTGATTTGGTCGGCACCAATCGGGACAGAGCCATTATCGGTCGCGGTCAAAAGCATGCTACAGGCAATATCGGCAAGGGCCGGATGAATGACCCATTGGTCCAAGTCATCACGATATTGCGGTTTTAGTTTCAACTGGCTGATCGCAATGGTGCGCGCCGGGTCGTAATGCATCGATTGGCGGCAATCCCAACGGTCACTGATTGTGATCGGGCCAATTTGATTGTGATGGGCGGCAATATCGACCCGAACGGTGCATCGGGCGCGGAAATCTGCCAGCGATGGCAGCAGGGGGGCTTTGCGCGGGGCAGCATAGGAAGTGGCATCGGTGTTTGAGGCAGCATCTTTGTTGCTGTTGGCGTAGCCGTTGTCGCCGTTGCTGTTGCTGTTGGCGTTGTTGCTGCCGTTGCCGCTGGCGTAGTCGTAACCGTTACTGCTGGTGTGGTCTGTTGTATTGATGGTGCTGTTGCCATAGCCGGTATTGTTGGCGTTGGCATAGTCGCTGCTGCTGGGGTGGTCCGTTGTATTGACGGTGCTGGTGCCATCGTCGGTACTGTTGGCATGGTCCGTTGTGTTGCCATAGCCGGTATTGTTGGTGTTGGTACTGGTCCCGCCATAGTTGTTGGCGGGCGAGTTGGCGTTCGTGTGGGTATCGCGTGCGTCGCCATCGCCGGTGCGGGCGCTTTGATCTGTGGGAATTATGTGTGATGGCGCAGCTTCACTTGTTTGTTGGGCGGTGGCGAAAACCGACCATTTGCCGTTTTTAAGCCGCCCGCCGAGTTCGACGTTTCCATCATCGTGCAGAACAAGCGTTGCCGTGCCATCGGGCAGGGCATTGGCAATAAGTGCCTTTTGCCATTTCAGGTTTGAGATGCGTACCACCGGGTTGTCGCTGCGGCCATTGCGGACAGCCTGGGCAATCAGGGAGGGTACTGCCATGCCGACAAGGGTGGGTTGCCCGTTCAGGTGATGTTCGCGGGTTGGCCAGAACGCCGGATCGCCAACCGGAATGGCAAAGCAGCGGCCTTTTTCGGTATCAACCGGGCCGGTCAGGATCGAGGTATCGGGCGATGCGACTGTTTTTGTCTTTGTACCAAATACCGGTTTGCAAAGCATTTTGGCAAAAGGCGCATGGGGCAGGGAAACCTTGCCCGCCTTGTGATCCGCAGGCCAGATCAGGTTTGCCCCATCAAGCCATTGGCGCGCATGCGCGGTGGCATCGGTGCGATGGGGCGTTGATGCGGCGACGGTTGGGGTTTGTTGTGGTTTGGGGGCAGCGCAATTGGTTTGATCGCCCGCGATCAGGCACGACAATCCATCCAACAGCCCGTCACGATCCGAAACGGCAATCGCAAAGCGATGTTTTAACATATCGCGCCCGGTGATCAGCGTGTGGCTGATATCGCGAATGTCGGCCCTATCAAGATTGGGCTTTTGCGCGATAACCCGATGCAGGCGGGTGGCATAGTCGCGAAGGGCGGTTTCATTGGCCGCAGAAAGGGCGATGACATAGGCGGCATTTGTTTGGCGGGCGTCGTTGGCCGTGTTGGCCGTGATAGTGGTGTTGGCGAAGGCCCCGCGTTGCGGCGCGGCTTCGAGGATAATATGGGCGTTGATGCCGCTTAGCCCAAAGGAACTGACCCCGGCCCGACGTGGCGCACCACGATCAGGAAGCGGTTCAAGATGTTTGGCAACACGCACCGGCGCACGGGCGAAATCAATTTTGCTGTTGGGTGTGTCAAAGAACGGCTGTGGCGGGGCCTGATCAAAGCGTAACGCCATGATCGCACGCGCCAGACCAAGCGCACCCGCCGCGCCATCAAGATGACCATAGTTGCCCTTGCCCGATCCAATCAGGGCAAAGCCGGTTTCATCGCACGCCCCGGCAAAGGCGCGGGTTAAGCCATCAATTTCAATCGGATCGCCAAGCGACGTCCCCGTACCGTGGGCTTCGATATAGGAAAGCGATGCCAGATCAATATCCGCCGCACGGGCGGCCTGTTTGATGACATCGGCCTGCATGGCGGGGTTTGGTGCGGCAGCGCCGCTTGAAGCGCCGTCCTGATTAACCGCACTGCCGCGAATGATGGCATGAACAGGATCCCCGTCGGCCATGGCGGCACCAAGGGGCTTCAGCACAAGCACAACGCTGCCTTCGCCCATGCCGGTGCCATCGGCGGTATTGTCAAAGGCACGCGTGCGGGCGGTGGATGAATCGATGGTAAACCCGCCCTTGGCATCGGGCGGGCAGGGGATCAGTTTTGCCCCACCGGCAAGAGCAATTTGGCAGGTGCCATTGCGTAAATTCTGACAGGCCTGATGCACCGCAACCAAAGAGGATGAGCAGGCGGTATCAACAATATTGGCCGGGCCATGCCAGTCTTTGAGGAAGGACAGGCGGGTGACCATGTTGGATGGGACGTTTAAGGCAAAGACCTGTTCGGCCTTGTCGCGCGATATATGTTCCATCGCCATGCGCCAGGCCGGATTGGCCCCGCCACCGGCAAAAATGCCAACCTTGCGGCCGCGCAAGGCCTGCCCACCATACCCGGCATTTTCCATCGCCATCAGGGCGGTTTCAATAAACAGGCGTTGTTCCGGGTCAAGCAAGGCGGCATCGGCAGGGGCCATGCGGAACCGGGCCGGATCAAAATCAAAGATGCGATCCAGATAGGCGGCTTGGCGGAAATGCGCGGGCACCGGACGGCCAAGGGCGGATAACATATCGCGGGTTTGGGCATCACGATCGGTCGGTAACGGACGAACATGATCGGTGCCCTTGGCGACATCATGCCAGAAACTGTCGATATCATCGGCCCCGGCAAGCTGAAGCCCGATGCCAATCACGGCAATCGGATCATCGATTGCCAAGGCATCGTCATGGGCCGTGGCAAGATCATCCTCCACCACATTGCCGTTGGCGAGAAGTTCGACCTGACGGGCGATGGTTGCATTGGCAAACAGATCGGCAATGCCAACCTTGCCCGGCCAGCGGGCATTGATTTTTTCATGCAGGCGCAGCAGCAATAACGAGTTGCCGCCAATTTCAAAGAAACCGTCATCGCGTTCGGCAAGAATGCCGGGGATGATTTCTTGCCACAGCCGTTGCAGGCTGCGTTCAAGTTTTGCCAGTTCATCGCCGGGTTCAGATTTGGTGATGGCGGCATTTGCATTTGCGGTTGCGGTGTTGTTGGGGGCTGGCGTTTTGCGGGGGGTTTTAGGCGACCCGGCCATGGGCGTACCCGAAAGCGCCTTGCGATCGACCTTGCCGCTGCTGGTCAGGGGCAAATGATCAAGGGTAAAGAACCGGGCGGGGATCATATATTCCGGCAGGCGGGATCGCAGATGATCGCGCAAGATTGACGTGGTCAGATCATCATCGCCCAGAACAAAGGCGTGCAATTCATCGAGATCGCCAACCCGCACGGCCATGACCAAGGCACGTTCGACCAGATCATGGTTTTCAAGGCCGGTTTCGACTTCGCCGCATTCAATACGGAAACCGCGAATTTTAACCTGATGATCCATGCGGCCAAGATATTCGACCGCACCATCGGCCAGAAAACGGCCGAGATCGCCGGTGCGGTAAATTCGCTGGCCGGGATGGCGTGGATCATCGGGGAATTTTTCGGCACTTAATTCCGGGCGGTTGCGATATCCCAAGGCGATTTGCGGGCCACCAAGAACGATTTCCCCGGCGACCCCAATCGGAACATCGTTGAGGTTCGGGTCAAATATCCGAATGCTGGTATTTGCAATCGGTTTGCCAATCGGCACCAGATCGGGATTTTCAAGCGGTGAACAGGCATGCCATGTGACATCAACCGTGGCCTCGGTCGGGCCATAAAGATTATGCAGTTCGGTGCCAAATTTGGCGAATAAAAGGTCGTTGAACCGTTTGACCAGGGCAGGGTCCAGTGCCTCGCCACTGGCGAAAACGCGACGCAGGCTGCGCAGGTTTTCAATATCGACCAGATTATTTTCAATCGAGAACAGGAAACTTGCCAACATCGACGGTACAAAATGCATCGTCGTGACGCGGTGGTCATGGATGGTCTGGGCCAATTGTTGCGGATCACGTTCGACGCCCGGATCGGGCAGGACAACGCGCGCCCCGGTCCAAGACCACCAGAACAATTCCCAAACCGACACATCAAAGGTGATCGGGGTTTTTTGCAAAATAACGTCGTCTGATCCTAGCGGGAAGGCATCTTGCATCCATAAAATGCGGTTTAAAACCCCGCGATGGGCAAGTTCAACGCCTTTGGGCCGCCCGGTTGAGCCGGAAGTAAACAGCACATAGGCAAGGCTGTCCGGGGCATGGATGGGGTCCGGGATATCGGCGTCTTCGTTGCCATCAAGGATGATGACCGCATCGGTATCAAACAGATGGGCAAGATCGGCGGTGGTGATCACACGCGGATAGCCAAGATCGTCAAGCATATCGGTGCGGCGCTGTTGCGGATGGTCCGGGTCAAGCGGGCTATAGGCAGCACCGGCCAGAAGGATGCCGTGAATGGCGGCCAGCATATCGGTGGATCGACGGATGGCGACGCCGATCACATCGCCCGGTTTGACCGAGGCCATGCGCAATCGTTTGGCAATGCCAGCCGCACGCCGGGCAAATTGTGTATAGCTTAGCGTTTCCGACGTGCCGATAACCGCAGAGGCATTTGGGGTTTTGCGCACCTGATCGATAAATGGTTCCGAGATGGACCGATCAATCGCAAGGTCGCGGGTGGTGGCATTGAAATGGTCAATGCGGGCCAATTCCCCCGAGGCCAAGATGGGCAATTGCGCGATTTTGGTTTGCGCTGCGGTGGCAAGGGCCGCGGTGGCAAGGGTTTCCAGCCGGTCGAAAAAGGCCTGAATGGTGGATGTGTCAAACAGGTCGGTATCAAATTCGATCTGGGTGCAAAGCGCATCGCCGCGTTTGCAAAAATAAAACGCGAGATCAAATTTCGAAAACGGGAAGTCGGCGGTGAGCAGCGACAGGCTTGCAGGCCCGAGTTTGCCAAGGTCGGGCAGGCTGTCTTGCCAGGCGACAAGCACATCAAAAAGCGGATTGCGCGCCGGATCACGCGGAGCATTGACGGCGGCAACCACGTCTTCAAACGGCACCGCCTGATCGGAAAGCGCATCAATGATGGTTTTGCCGGTTTGGGCCAGATGATTGTCAAAAACTGCATCCGGGTCGACATTTTGGCGAATGACGACCGTATTGACGAAGAAACCGACGACATCATCAAGGGCGGCCTGGTCACGCCCGGCAACCAGCATACCCAAAGCAATGTCTGTTTGGTTGCATTGACGGTGCATCAAAATTTGCACCAGCGCGGTCAGGATCGAAAACGCGGTGGTGCCATGGCGGGTAGCGGCGTCTTCGATGGCGCGTGTGGTGCGATTGCCAAAAGTGACATCCAGGAAATCACCGGCAAAACGGCGTGCTTTGGGGCGACGGCGATCCGTTGGCAGGGCCAAGGGTTCGGGCAGCGGCAGTAACCGGGTTTTCCAACGATCCAGCAATTGTTTACCGGTCGTCGATTGCAGATAAGACCGCTGCCAACTTGCGAAATCTTCGTAATGGCGGGCAATCGGGGAAAGCGTTGGTTCGGCCCCGCCGATTTGTGCACGATAAAACGCGGCAAGATCGTGCAACAGGGTCGGCATCGACCAGCCATCGCAGATGGCATGATGTAATGACACCATCATCCAGTGGCGATCCGGTGCGATTGTGATCAGATCGGCACGGGCCAGTGGTTTGTTTTCAAGATCAAAGGGCCGCATTGTTTCGCGGGCGATGAACTGGCGGGCGGTTTGTTCATCCATCGTATGGCGGCCAAGTTGCCATGAACCGGCCGGGACCAGATATTGGCTGACCCCATCGGGGTGATGGGGATCGGATTTAAAGCGCAGGCGCAAGGCGTGCTGGCGGTCTTCAAGCCGGTGCAGGGCCGATTGCAGGGCATCGGCATCAATCGGACCCTGGATTTCAAAGGCCGCCGGGACGGAATAGACCGCGATGTCGGGCTGCATGCGTTGCAAAACCCAAAGACGGGCCTGTCCGCTTGACAGCGGGAATTTTTGCCCCGCGGCGACAGGGATAAGGCTTTGAGGGGCTGTGCCAACCTGTTGGCTGATCAGACTGGCAATCCCGGCAACGGTGCGGGCGATAAAGATATCTTGCAGTTTGGGGCGGAAACCGGTGGTTTTTTCGATCAATCCGGCCAGGCGCATGGCGACAAGGCTATGCCCGCCCAAGGCAAAGAAATCAGACGTTGGGGTGATTTGCGCATTGGCAAACAGGGATTTGAACTGATCGGTGACAAGCTGTTCGAAATGAGAGGTCGTGCTTGTCGCGACGTCGTGCGGGACGGGGGATGCATCGGCGATGGCAAGGGCGATTTTCTTGCGATCAACCTTGCCATTCACATTGACCGGTAAATGATCAAGGATAACGACCCGTTCGGGCACCATATAATCGGGCAGGATACGGCCAAGTTGGGCCATCCAGATGGCGCTGTCATCGCGACTTGCCGCAATCGCAGCGGCCAAAAAGGCATCGGCGCCGGTGCCCATCGGCATGACACAGGCATTGCATATGCCATCGAGATCGCAAAGGTGTTTTTCAATCGCCGCCGTTTCGATGCGATGACCGCGTATTTTGACCTGACCATCGCCGCGTCCGCCAAATTCAAGGACGCCCTCGGCCCGCCAGCGCACCCGGTCGCCGGTTTTATACAGGCGGTCTTCGCCCAGATGGTCGATTTTGACAAAGGCCGCATCGGTAAGACCCGCTGCCCCGCAATAGCCCCGCGCCAAGCCGTCGCCAGCGGCATAAAGTTCACCCCAAACCCCGATGGGGGCGATTTTTTGGCGGGCATCAAGAACATAGACCCGCGTATTGCCCAATGGTTTGCCAATCGGGACATTATCGGCATTGGCATCAGCCGATGTGATCGGATGGGTACAGGTGAATGTGGTGTTTTCGGTCGGGCCATAGCCATTGATCAGGTGAAGGTTTGGGCAGGCGGCCATGACTTTTTGAAGGTGGAGGGGGCTTAGCGCCTCGCCGCCGCTGAGCAGACGGTTGAGCGGGGCAAAGCAATGCGGGGCATCGTCGGCAATGCGGTTAAACAGGCTGGCGGTTAGCCACATGGTCGTGACATCGCCGTTAACAAGCGCATCACGCAGGGCATCGGGATCAAACAGGGTGTCGTTATCAATGATAACCAACCGCCCGCCGTTTAAAAGCGGTGCCCAGATTTCAAGTGTGGCGGCGTCAAACCCAAGCGAGGCGGCCTGTGCCATGACATCGCGGTTATCAAAGCCAAGGGATTTGTTGTTTAGCACAAGTCGGGCAACGGCCCGGTTGGGGATCAGAACGCCCTTGGGCTTGCCGGTGGAGCCGGATGTAAACATGACGTAGGCAAGGTCATCGCCGGTGCGTTTGGCAGGGGGGGTATCGGTTTTGCCTTTGCTTTTGCGGTCGGGAAGCGGGGCAAGACGGATATCGCCGGTGATGTTTGAGAGCCGATCCATTTCGAAACTGTCGCATAACAGGGTCTTGGCGCCGCAATCATCCATCAATGCGACAATGGCATCGCCCGGCATTGATTTATCAATCGGCAGATAGGCCGCCCCCTGCCAGGCAATACCAAGCAGGGTGAGGATGCTTTCGATTGATCGTTCGGCGGCAAGGGCGACAATATCACCCGGCGCAACGCCCAAGGCGCCCAACCCGGTGGCAATGCTGCGGATCTGTTGGCCCAATTGGGCATAGGTGATTTTGTGGTCGTGATCTTGAAGCGCAATCCGATTGGCATTGGCGGGATTGGCGATTTGACGTGCGAGCAATTCACCAAGGCCGCTATCACGCGGATAATCCGATGCCGTATCGTTTAAGGCGATTGTCAATAAATCGCGTTCATCATCGGGGATCAGATCGACCTGCCCGATGGGTATTTCTGGATTGCGGGCAAGGGCATGGACGAAGGTTAGAAAACGGTCGGCAAAGCGTTTGATCCAGTCCGGGCCAAAGATATTGCTTTGATATTCAAGCGCCAGCATCGAATGCGTGCCGCCCTTTATCAGGCCGATCATCAGCGGGAATTTACCGGCCCCAAATTCGTCATCTTCGATGAGCTGTTCGTTATCGCTGATTTCCAGAATGTTGACCGCATCAAATGGATCGCCGGTTGGCCCCTGTGCGGCGCGGGTTATATCGTGGGTCAAGCGCGACAGCGGGTAATCCTGCACATCAAGAACCGACAGGATTTCATGACCGACCTGTTTGATCAGGGTATCAATATTGGCGTTCATATCCGGTGTGATGGCGACCGGCAGGACATTTACATAACAGCCCATGGCGCGCATGGTTTCCGGATCGCGTCGCCCGGCAAAGGGCAGGCCGATCACCGCGGTGCCATTTTCCTTGTGACGGGCAATCATGGCGATGCTAAGCGCGGTCCAAAGGGTGGTTTGGGTGGTTTTACGCGCATGTTTGATCAGTGTTTCAAATGCCAGGGCATCTTTGCCAACCAATTCAATCAGCAAGCGTTTGCCGCCACCGTTTTTATCCGCTGCGGGATCGGTTGGCAGGCCGGTGGACAACAGTTTATCGGTTCTGGGGGACCAGAATTCGCGGATTTGTGCGCCGCGTGCGCCCGCGAGGGCGTGATGGGCATTGCGCGCAATCTGTTCGATATCGGGGGGTTGGGGTGCGGTTTTACCGGCCAGATCGGCGCAGATTTCCTTGTGCAGCAGGGCAATTGATTGGCCATCAAAACAAAGATGATCAATGCTGATGATCAGTTGGGGGCTGCCATTTTCGCCCGATGCGATATAGCCGAACCGGGCCAGCGGGCCGGTGGCGATATCAAACAGATCATTTTGAATTTCGATGATCTTGTTGATCTTGCAAACATGCACCGGCATGTGGGCATGGACGCGCTGGAACAATTGGCCGTCTTGTTCGACAAAGGTGGATCGCAGGGTATCGTGACGTTTGACAATCCGGGCGATGGCATCGCGGACGGCATCGAATTTTACATCCGCAGGCAGGGGCACATTTGTGACGATGTGATAATTGGTGCTTGGCGGTTGATCGCGCCGGGCAATCCATTGGCCTTCGATGGCGGGATGGGCCGGAAAGGATTTGATTACCGGGCCGGGGCCGGTTTCAGGGGGCTGTTGTGTTGGTGTTGGTGTCGGTGCGTTAATCCCGTCGCGCAGCAAGGCGGCGATTTCGGCCTTTAAATCGCGGGTTTCGGATTTTAGCGCCTCGTCAAACGCCCCGGTCGGGGCATCAAAACACAGATCATGGCCATTGGCATGCAGGCTAAGCTGTATGTCGCGCTGACGCAGTTTGTCATATAGCGCGCGGGCGGATTGGCTGCGATGCAACAGTTGATCGGTGTTCATCACAGAACTCCCTGTTCACGTGATGGGATGTTTTGCGGCGGCGATGACGGCGGGCTTTCCTGTGGCCCGATATGGCGGGCCAGCAAATCGGCAACACCTGTGACAGTGCGGCCTTCAAACAGGATGGCGGCGGGAATTTCGGCCGATAATTCTTCGGATAATCGGGCGGCAATCCGCACGGCAAACAGGGAATCCCCGCCCAGTTCAAAGAAATCATCCCGGGGGGACAATGCCGGTTCGCCAAACATATCGCGCCAGATTTCCAAGATCGTCGCCAATAGGGGATTGTCGGAAACCGGTGGGGTGTCGGTTGGTTTGATGACCGCTGCATTGCTGGTTTTTGGGGCAGGGGCAGCAAAATTTATGTCATCGGTTGATTGCGGGGCCGTGGGGGTTCTGGCGGGGGCTTCCGGCCAGAAACGCCGCCGGTCAAAGGCATAGCCCGGCACCGGGATGCGGTTTGCCTTTTGGGTGCGATTGATGTTTTCCCAATCGGGCGATACGCCGTGGGTCCAAAGTTTCGCCAGCGTTTGCGCCAGCGCGTTTGCGCCGTCAGGGGTTTGGTTTGGACGCGGGGCGGGCTGGCAGGCGATGCTGTTTTGGGTGTTGGTGCCATTGACGATGGCAAGGCGGCTTGCGGTATTGCCAAAACCACATTCGACCATCATCGTTTCGGGCATATCGGCCAGCAATTCCTTGATATTATCGGCAAAGCGCACCGCATTGCGCAGATGTTGCGCCCAGTAATCCGGGCTGGTGGCATCCGTGGGGGATAACCATTTTCCGGTCAGATTGGACTGAATGGGGATGGTTGGCGCGTGCAAGGGAACGCCGGCAACCAAATCGCGGAATGCATCCAGAATGGGTTCCATCATCGGCGAATGGAAGGCGTGCGATACGATCAGACGCCGCCCGGCATTGCCCTGTTGTTTGATTTGGTCTTCAAGGGCGTCGATGCAGGCATGGCTGCCCGCGACCACGCATTGACGCGGGCCATTAATTGCCGCCATCGACAGATCGGGACTAAATGCCGACAGCAAATCACCAACTTCTGCCTCGGTCATCGACAGGGCAAACATCGACCCCGGTTGGGTTTGGCCCATCAGGCGACCGCGCATGACCACAAGCGCAAGCGCATCATCAAACGCCATCACCCCGCCAATACAGGCCGCGACATATTCGCCGATGCTGTGCCCGGCCAATGCGGCGGGGGCAACACCGCCGCGCATCAAAAAGCGGGCAAGGGCATATTCAAAAATGAACAGGGCCGGTTGGGCGATTTCGGTTTTGGCCAGCCGGGTTTTTGCATCAGATGGCGCGTCGGCAGATGATGTATCGTCCGATATCAGCAAGTGCAAAAGATCATCCGGGCCACCCATTTGAGTGACCTGTTGGCAGGCGTTGTTGATCAATTCTGCGGATAGTGTATCTGCATGATACAGGTCGGCGGCCATGCCGGGGCGTTGCGATCCCTGACCCGGGAAAAGCAGGGTGACGGCCGGGGTGCTGCGCTGGGCGATGGCGTGCTGGCGGTGGGGGGATTTTGCATCCCCAAGGGCGGCGATCACGGTTGGGATATCGGACGCGATAATCGCGGTTCTGAACCGATAGGCGCGGCGACGTGACAGGCTGTTGGCCAGATCTGGGATCGCGATATTTGATGGGGCGCGCGCCAGCCAATCGGCGGTATTTGCCAATACGTTTTGCAAGGCGGTTTCGCTTGCCGCCGAGAACGGCAGGACATAGGGCGTTTGAGTGCCCGAAAGATCATTTGATGCTTGATCATCGTCCGCGGTGTGCGGAGCCGGGGCTTCTTCGACGATGACATGGGCATTTGTGCCGCCAACGCCAAAGCTGCTGACCCCGGCGCGAAGCGGATTATTGCCGGTGCGGTGCAGGGGCTGGGTGGTTTTGTTGATGTCAAACGGCCCCTGATCCAGAGCAAGATTTTCATTGGGCTGATCAAAATGGCAGGTCGGCGGCATTGAGTGATGTTTTAGGGCCAGAACCGCCTTGATCAGGCCGGTCACGCCCGCTGCCGCATCAAGATGGCCGATATTGCCCTTGACCGAGCCGAGCCAGATCGGGGCGGCCCTATTTCGGTCGGTCTTGGCAAAGGCGCGGTTCAGGGCGGCGACTTCGATCGGGTCGCCCAGCGCGGTGCCGGTGCCGTGACCTTCGACAAACTGGATGCTTGAGGGATCAATTTGGGCATCGGTTAAGGCCGATGTTATGGCGTTGGCCTGTCCATCGACGGTGGGGGCGGAAAAGGCCGCCTTGTCCGCACCGTCATTGGAAAGTCCGACGCCCTTGATGACACCGTGGATGGTATCGCGATCATGGATGGCGTCATTCAGACGTTTCAGCACGACAATGGCCGCACCGCTGCCACCGACAACCCCATCGGCGTGATGGTCAAACGGGCGACAAACCCCGCTGCGCGATCCAATGCCGCCTTCGGTGAAATAATATCCGCCCGCCGGAGAGATGCCAAGCGACGCCCCGCCCGCCAATGCAACGCGGCATTGCCCGGCGCGCAAGGCCTGTGCCGCAAGGACGATATTGACCAAGCCGGTTGAACAGGCGGTGGCGGATGCGATGGCTGGCCCGGTCAGATCAAGCTTGTAAGCCAGCCGAGTGGCGGCAAAGTCCTTGTCATTGCCAATCGCCAGACCATAGCGCATGGCATCAGGGCGCGGGTGCAGCCGATCGCCAAGAACATCGACCAGATAGGTTGGGAACCCAACCCCGACATAAGCCCCGACCGGGCCATCCCGTGCCGGGTCACATGACCCGTCTTCCAAGGCATTCAGGGCGACTTCAAGCAACAGGCGTTGTTGCGGGTCGGTTTCGATGGCACCGCCAGCGGTCATGGCAAAGGGGGTCGGGTCGAACATGTCGATGTTGTCAAGGATGCCGTGCCGGGGAACAAAATTCGGGTCTTCCAGCGCGGCGGGATCGCCGCCCATATTGCGCAACCGGGCGATATCGACATCGCGGATATGATCAATGCCGTTTTCAAGCATCGCCCAGAAGGTATCGGGATCATCGGCACCGGGCAGACGCATCGCCATGCCGATGATCGCAATGTCATGTTCATCGGGGCGGTTGCTTGCCAACAGGGGCGGGGTTGGTAGCGTTTGTCTTTGGGCGGCAGTCGTTGGGGTCAGGTCATCGTCGCAAAGATGACGGGCAAAGGAATTGATGGTCGGGTACTGGAATATGTCGATGGATGGAATATTGCGCCCGACAAGTTTTGAAAAGGCAAACTGCGCACGTGGCACCAAAAGCGAATGGGCACCGGCTTCGAACAGGTTGGCGTCAAATTCGATGGCGTCGGTTTCAATCAGATTGGCCCAGATTTCACCGATTTTTACCGCCAGTTTTTGAATGCGGATCTGATCGGGTTGGCGCGGGATTTTTGCCAAGGGTTGATTGGCCGCCGGGGAAGAGAGGATCGGGGTTCGCGCCAGTGCCGCCAATGCCTGACGATCAACCTTGCCCGATGGCAAGATCGGCAGTACTTCAGCCCATTCAATGCGCGATGGAATGGCAGCATTGGAAAGATGGCGTGCCAGCTCGGTGCGGATGGTGTCGATATCGGGCCGGGTCGAATGGGTTTTATCGGGCGTTATATAGGCGAGTAGATCACCGCCATGATTGGTTTTAACGTATAAAACGGCGGCCTGCCCGACCCCGGTGATGCGTGACAGATGATATTCTACCTCGCCGATTTCGATCCGTTGACCCCGGATTTTGACCTGTTCATCGTAACGGCCATGGAAGTAAAGCTGGCCATCTTCGCCCCATGAAACACAATCCCCGCTGCGATAGAAAATCTGATCGGTTTCACCGGTCGGGTCCGGGATAAACATTTGGGCGGTTATGACCGGCATATTGATATAGCCGGGGTTTAATCCGGCACCGCCGATATAAAGTTCGCCCGGAATGCCAAGCGGGACACGGTTTCCATCATCGCCCAGAATTCGGACAATTACGCCATGGTCAACCGGGCCAAGGGCAATGGTTTTGGCGGTGGTGTTGTTGGGAATTCTGTGACAGGCGATATGGATGGTGGCCTCGGTCGGGCCGTAGCAATTCCAGATATCGGCCGCATCGAAAATTGCATATAGCCGGGTGACCAGTTTGGGCGGCATCACTTCGCCGCCGGTCACCAAACGGCGCAAATGGAATTGCGCATCGGTTGGCACCGCGTCGATCAGGCTTTCGTAAAGCGACGGCACCGACATCAGGTGGGTTACTTTGTGATGGACAATGCCGCCCCAGAATTTATGGGCATCGGCAAGTGTCGCATGTGTCATCAGCCACATGCTGTGGCCGCGCGTCAGGCCGATGCAAAACTGCGCCATCCATGGATCAAAGCCGATGGATGGGAAAAGCCCCATGATTTCGGGGGTGCCAGCTTCGTGTGATCCGATGCCAAGCCGTGTGATGATGAAATTGACTTTGTCTTTCAGTGATTGATGCAGAACCGGGACCGGTTTTGGCTGGCCGGTTGAGCCCGATGTGTGGAAGACAAAGGCAATGTCATCACCATTCACATCGACATGAATGTTTGTACCATCCGTCTGGCCGTCGATGCCGGGCAATGTTGCGATATCGACAACTGAAAATGCGGTGTTGTCGATGGATTTCCAAGCGGCCGCCGTGCTGCTGAGGATTAATTGACAGCCAAGATGACGGGTCATTTCCGCATTGCGTGCAACGGGGTGGAGCGGATCAAGCTGAACGCAGGTTGCACCGCATTTCATCATCCCGATGACAGCGGCAATTTGTTGCGGGCCGGATGCGACATTCATGCCGATAAAGGCGCCACGTTTGACGCCCTGTTGTTGCAGGTAACGGGCAACGGCATTTGCCATGCGGCCCAATGTGGCAAAGGTCGTTTTGCGCCCGTCTTGATCAATCAGGGCAATTTGATCGGGACGGGCGGCAATGGCATCGTCGATCCGGGCCGGTATCAGCCGTTTGTCAGATGTTGTGTCGTCGATTGCCGGGGCGGTTTCAAAGCCGCGAAGGTCGTCAAGCTCGGTGTTGGCAAGGACGGTAATTGCCGCGATTTCCTGATTAGGATTTTCCATCGCCTTGGCAAGGAACTGTCGGAACCGGTTTGCAATGCGGGTAACTGTTTTGGGATCAAAGCAATCGGTGTTGAATTGCCAGATCAGTTCGGCTTCGTGGTGGTCCGGGGTAATGGCCTGTTTTTGGTGAATCAGGCCAAGGTCATTGACCGGGCCGTTATAGACATTGATCCGTCGTGTCGATAACCCGGTAAAGGCAAGGGGTTCTGGTGCGTCGAGGCTGTTAAAGAAAGCCCCGCTGCCCGACAGGCCTTGGGCACCCAGCCGTGCGGCCCGCATGCGAACCGGCGCAAGGCGTATATGACGGACATCGCGCCGTGCGCGAGCAAAAATATCACGTGCCAATTCCGAGAAACAGGTATGTTTATCCAAATCAACATCAAAGGGAATTGTGCAGGAAAATGTCCCCGGTGTATTGCGTTCAACCCGCCCGGTGCGGTTCAGAAGCGGCAGGATTGCGGTTGGCTGTTTGGTTTGTGCGATTTGCCCCAGCAGGATGAAATAAACCGCCATCATTACCGATGTTGGCGAGGTGCCACAGGCCTTGGCCGTTTCGGTCAGTTTGGTCAGTTCCGGGCCATCAAGGCATTGAGCCTGATAGGCGATGGGAGATTTTTGTGTTGGGATGTGTGACGAAAACCGCGTGATCGCGGGGTCGTTTTTCAGCCGTTCCTGCCAATAGGCAAGATCGCGTGCAGAGGCCGCGCTTTGCGGGTAATCGGCGTCGGATGCGATAAAATCGCCATATGATCCGAATGTGGTTTCGGGAACCGGCGCGCCCGATACAAGGGCTGAGTAGATTTCAGCCGTGCGGTGCGCCATTAAATGCCCGGCATACCCATCACAGACCAGATGGTGATAAACGCGCACCCACCAAAATCGGTCCTTGCCCAGTTTGAACAGGCGATGACGGCAATGATACCCGTTTATCGGGTTCAACGGGCGGGCGCGGGTTTCTTCGACTTCGTGATTGGCAGCACGTTCTGGATTTTCGTCATAACTGAAATCGATGACGCTGAATTCGGTATTGTGGCTGGCATCGGCAAAAGTTTGGAAAACGTCGCCGTCTTTGGTGTCAAAGCGCAGCCGAAGGGCGTCATTTTCAGCGTCGGTTTGCACAATTGCCTTGTGCAGGGCCGCAATATCAAGATCGCCCTCAAACTGGACGATGTTGCAGATATTGTATTTTGCGCAATCCTCATCCGTTGCCCAATCAAGCCAGATGCTTGATTGCGGCGTCGTAAGGGCGGTTTTGTTCTGCACTGTCCCCGGTGCAAACTGTCTTGTTCGCTTCTGCAACGTCTGACCTTTCAAACGTTGTTGTGCCATGTCGAGATTGGTCTTTTTGGTTTCTGTGTGTACCAGATTATCGTATGACCAAATCGGCATGGCTGTTCCCCAACCATATCCAATCGAATATGACCGGGAATACACCTGTATTGCAAGTAGCTGAATTAAAAAATTGCAGGTTAAGTCGATGAAAATGCAATTAAAGGTGTGGGGTGGTGCATCGAAAGCACCTATGTCCTCTCGCCTTGCTGCACGGAGGTATGGGGACTTTCGGCTGATTGTATAGTGTCAAATTGGTCGTGATATTTCGAATGGATCGATGACATTGCGCATATGCAAAATGAGTTTCATAAATCCCGGCGTTTTTGCGCCAGACGATCATTGTGCAACAAACAATCCTCGTGCGGCGCGTGTGACGTGTGAAATATAGGCCGCCACCGCGGCAATCCCGCGTGTGTCTTTGGTGTCAGGATGCATCAGCATCCAGTAATTGCGGGTAAAGCCGATTTCGGGCAAAAGCCGGACCAGTTCCGGCATATCGTGGGTCGCGTAATCATGCAGGATGCCGATGCCGTGCCCGTTGCGCACGGCTTCCATCTGGGCGACGACACTGCCGCATTCAAAACGGCGTTTCATCAGTTTGCCAAGACGTGCCGCATAATCAAGTGCGCGGCTGTAAATCAGGTCTTCGATATGGGTGACAAACAGCCGGTCGGTTAGATCACGTTCGGATTTGATCGCGCCATATCGTTCGACATAACTGTGTGCAGCGTAAACGCTGAGTGTATAATCGGTCAGTTTGCGGATCACCAGACGGCCCTGTTTCGGGCGGTCAAGGGTGATGGCGATATCGGCCTCGCGCTGGGACAGGGAAAAGGTCCGGGGCAGGGGAACCAGCTGTATCACCAGATCCGGGTGATCGGCGGCAAAACCGGCCAGTTCACGGGCAAGGAAATAGTTGCCAAGCCCGTCAGGGACACCGACGCGCACCGTGCCGGTGATGCTTTCGGATGTATTGGAAAAGGAATTGCCGACTTGCAAAAAGGCGGATTCAGCAGCCTCGGCGGCGCCCATCAATGCCTTGCCTGCCTTGGTCAGTTCCGATCCGGTGGTGCGCCGTTCAACCAGTTTGGTGCCAAGTTCTTTTTCAAGCGCGGTCAATTGGCGCCCGACCGTGGCATGGTTCAGGCCAAGCTGTTTGGCGGCGGCCAGAATTTGCCCATGGCGTGCCACGGCCAGAAAGATACGAATACGGTCCCAGTCCATGATTGATCGACTTTAAAAAATGCACATCAAATTTGCAACAATGGTAATTGATGTGCATAGCGATGCATACCCATAATCGACCAACTTGCGGATTACCCAGATGTGGTCCGCAGCAAAAATTCATCACGACGATCGGGAGAAGCCAGATGTCCAGTCAGATCACCCATTACATCAACGGTAAACGCGTTGCCGGGACGTCCGGCAGATCCGCCGCCGTGTTCAACCCGGCCACCGGCCAGCAGAGTGCGACGGTTGCCCTTGCATCCAAGGAAGAAGTCCGCGCCGTTGTGGCATCGTCCAGTGCCGCACATGAAGCATGGGCCAATACGACCCCGCTTCGCCGGTCGCGTATTTTGAACAAGTTCCTTGCCATCCTTGAGGAACGCCAGGATGAACTGGCCGCCGCGATTACGGCCGAACATGGCAAGGTGCTTTCCGATGCCAAGGGCGAAGTTCAGCGCGGGCTTGAGGTTGTTGAATTTGCAACCGGTGCGCCGCAGCTTTTGAAAGGTGAAATCACCGAGGATGTCGGTACGCGGGTTGACAGCCATGCCGTGCGTCAGCCATTGGGTGTTGTTGCCGGGATTACGCCGTTCAACTTCCCGGCCATGGTACCGATGTGGATGTTCCCGGTCGCATTGGCGTGCGGCAATTGTTTCATCCTGAAACCGTCGGAACGTGATCCTTCTGCGTCGCTTTTGATGGCGGAATGGTTGACCGAGGCCGGTTTGCCGGACGGCGTTTTCAACGTGGTTCAGGGCGATAAAGAAGCCGTGGATGCCTTGCTTCATGATCCGGAAATCACCGCGATCAGCTTTGTCGGATCGACCCCGATTGCGAAATATATCTATGAAACTGCGGCAACGCAGGGCAAGCGCTGTCAGGCGCTTGGCGGGGCGAAAAACCATATGATCATCATGCCTGATGCCGATCTTGATCAGGCGGTTGATGCCCTGATGGGGGCGGCCTTTGGGTCGGCTGGTGAACGTTGCATGGCGATTTCGGTTGCCGTGCCGGTTGGCAAGGAAACCGCCGATGCGCTAATTGCGAAACTGGTCCCGCAGATTAATGAATTGCGCGTTGCACCGGGCACCGATCCCAAGGCCGATATGGGCCCGTTGGTGACCGCGCAGCATCGTGACAAGGTTCTTGGCTATATCAACAAGGGCGTTGAAGAAGGTGCTGATCTGGTTGTGGATGGCCGTGACATTCGGTTGCAGGGCTATGAAGACGGTTATTTCGTCGGCGGCACCCTGTTTGACAATGTCACGCCTGATATGACGATCTATAAAGAAGAAATCTTTGGCCCGGTCCTGTCGATTGTGCGTGCCGATGATTTTGCAACGGCATCTGATCTGGTTGACAGCCATGAATATGGCAACGGGACTGCGATCTTTACCCGTGATGGCGATACGGCCCGTGAATTTGCCCATCGCACCAAAACCGGTATGGTTGGCATCAATGTGCCGATCCCGGTTCCGATGGCATTCCATTCCTTTGGCGGCTGGAAAGCATCGCTGTTTGGCGATCATCACATGCATGGCATGGAAGGGGTGCGGTTCTATACCAAGCTTAAAACCATCACCACCCGCTGGCCGACCGGCATCCGCAAGGGTGCGGAATTTGTCATGCCAAATATGAGCTAGGGCTTTGGGCGTCAGCCCGGTTTTATGCGACGAGGTTATCGGGCGGGGAAATCAATTTCCCCGCCCGAATTGCGTTTGGGACCGAGGGGGGATTAGGCCCTGTCGTGGTGTGTCGCACGAAGGCTGTAAATGATTCCACCAACAGTTTTGCTTTTCATCTTCTGCTGATCTAAGCTTTGAAAAAATAATAACAAACTGATCTTAAGAGGATCGGCGGAGGAATATCATGAGATCGACCGCAATGGACGCGCCAGAGATGGCCGCGGCTGCATCTGTATCGCAATCGGAAAACCGGGCGCAAGGCGGGCCGGGGCCAGAATTTGGCCCCTGGCTTGAAAAGGCATCGATCCTGATCGTTGATGACGAGCCGGGGATGCGAAACTTTCTTGTCCGCATTTTGGGCCCGCGCGCCAAACGGGTTGAGGAAGCCGCCGATTGCGAGGAAGCGACCAAATTATTGGATCAGCATCACTTTGACGTGGTGATCCTTGATAACATCATGCCCGGAAAATCCGGGGTTGAATGGTTGACCGAACAACGGGAAGTCGGCTTTTTCTCGGATGCGATTTTGATGACGGCCTTTGCCGATCTTGATACCGCGATCAAAGCATTGCGGGCGGGGGCGGTTGATTTTGTTTTAAAGCCATTTCGGTCCAATCAGATATTGAACGCGGTTGCACGCTGTCTTGATCGTATGCGGTTGCGGCGTGAAAACTATGTCCTGCGTCATGAATTGCGGTCCACATCCGATCATGTGTTGTTACGCGACAAATTGATCGGTTATTCGGCGCAAATTCAGGAAATTCGCGAAACCATTTCACGTGTTGCCCCGTTGCCGACAACAATCCTGATTTCAGGGGAAAGCGGCACAGGCAAGGAAGTGACAGCGCGGTCGCTGCATGCGTTATCGGATCGGGCGGAAAAACCATTTGTGCCGGTCAATTGTGCCGCCATTCCATCGGAAATGATCGAAGCCGAATTGTTTGGCCACCTTAAAGGGGCGTTCACCGGCGCGATGGCCGCACGCGACGGACTTTTCATGCATGCGCAGGGTGGCACGCTGTTTCTGGACGAGGTCGGGGAACTGTCGCTGGCAACGCAAAGCAAGCTTTTGCGGGCGATTGAAAGCCGCCGTATCCGCCCGGTCGGGTCAGAACGCGAAGCCCCGGTCGATCTGCGGTTTGTTTTTGCCACCAATGCCAATCTGGAAGCCGAAGTTGAAGCCGGTCGGTTCCGGGCCGATTTGTTTTATCGGATCAATGTCATGCATATCGCCATGCCGCCCTTGCGCGACCGTGGCGATGATGTTTTGGAACTTGCGGGTTTGTTCATGACCAAGCTTTCCAAACAGCTTGGCGTGCCGCAGGTGATAATGGATGGGGCGGTACGGGCCGGATTAACGCGCTATGCCTGGCCGGGGAATGTGCGTGAATTGCGCAACCTGATCGAACGGACCTTGATCCTTGGCCGGTTCCCGCCGGAATTTCGCGAGGAGAAAATTGGCGGCGAGGCCCAGAACGATCAGGATGAAACGCTAGATGAAATGGAGCGCCGCCATATTTTGGCGATGTTGCATAAAACCGATGGCAACCGCAATGAAGCGGCGCGCCGACTTGGCATTTCGCGCAAGACGATTGACCGCAAATTTGCCGATTGGGCCGTTTGATGCAGTGGCCGGGCCGACGCACCAAACGCACCCGGTCGGTGCGGTTTAAATTGCTGGCGATTGCGCTTTTGCCGACGCTTGTCATTTTGCCCTTATTGCTTGGCGTGATGATGGTGCGCTGGAACAGCAAATTTGATGCGCTTTTGACATCCAAGGTCAATGGCGATCTGACGATTGCCCATCAGTATGTTTCACATATCCTTGAAAATACCGGCAAGCAGATCGAAGCTTTGGGGCAGTCGGTGATGTTTCGCGATCTTCTGTCATCGGGGGACCGGGGGCAGATTGATGATTTTCTGGCGGCAAAGCGCCGCGAGCTTGGCCTTGATTTTCTGTATATCGCCAACCGGCAAGGCAGGGTATCGGGTGTTGCGCCAATCCAGGCCCGGCCACGGGTTGATCCCGGCTGGCCGGTGATTTCGCAGGCTTTTCTGGGCGGGTCATCCACCGGGGTGGATATTTTCAGCAATGCCGATCTTGCGGCGATTTCGCCCGATCTTGCGGCGCGGGCGCGCCTTGATCTGGTGCCGACCGCCAATGCGGTGCCGACGGATCGCAATACTGAAACGCGCGGCATGGTCGTGCATTCGGCAAGTCATGTTTCCCTGCCGATGGATGAGGCGACGGGGGTGACAGGGGGGACGGGGGCCGAGGCCGACGGGGTGCTGGTGGGGGGCTTGTTGTTAAACCAGAACCTTGTCTTCATCGATACGATCAATGATCTGGTGTACCGCGAAAGCAGCCTTCCGGAAGGGAGCCAAGGGACGGCGACGCTGTTCCTTGACGATGTGCGCATCAGCACCAATGTCCGGTTGTTTGAAGGTCGACGGGCACTTGGGACCCGTGTTTCGGCTGTGGTGCGGGGAAATGTTCTGACAGATGGCAAGGTTTGGCTCGACAGCGCCTTTGTCGTCAATGATTGGTATATTTCGGCCTATGAGCCGATTGTTGACAGCTTTGGCAAGCGGGTCGGGATGCTTTATGTCGGCTTTCTGGAAAAGCCCTTTGCCCAGACGAAATATGAAAGCCTGTTGATCATTATCGGCGCGTTTTTGTTTGTTGCGACGTTAAGTGTGCCGATCTTCCTGCGATGGGCGCGGGGCATTTTCAAACCGCTTGAACGCATGACCCAGACGATTGCCCGGGTCGAAAGTGGTGATTTTGACGCGCGGACCGATATCAATCAGGTGCAGGATGAAATATCGCTGGTCGCGGAACATCTGGATGATTTACTCGATCAGGTGCAGGAACGCGATAAGCGCCTTCGGGCGTGGAACGAAGAACTCAATGCGCGGGTCGATGCGCGAACGCGCGAATTGCGCGATGCCAACCGCCAGCTTGAAGCGACCACCAAACAATTGATCATGTCGGAAAAACTGGCCGCGATTGGCGAAATTACCGCCGGTGTTGCGCATGAAATCAATAATCCGGTTGCGGTTATTCAGGGCAATCTGGATGTGGTGCGCGATGTTTTGGGCGAAAATGCCCGGCTGGCCGAAACCGAATTTCGTCTGATCGATGAGCAGGTCAGCCGGATCAACATGATCGTCACCAAGCTGTTGCAATTCGCCAAACCCGAAGAATATGCCGGTTTTATTGAACGCCATGCCCCCGGCGAGGTGATTGCCGATTGCCTGCCCCTGGTGCAGCATTTGTTGAACAAGGCCGATATCGAGATTGTATGTCACAGCAATGCGACCCGCCTTATTTTGATGAACCGGACCGAGTTGCAGCAGGTGCTGGTGAACCTGATGGTGAATGCCCTGCATGCGATGCCCGATAGCGGCACCTTGACCCTGATCGATGAAGACGCCGAGCAGGACGGCAAACGGGGCATTTTGATTTCGGTGCGCGATACCGGCACGGGGATGTCTGCCGAAATTTTGGGCCGGATTTTTGATCCGTTTTACACCACCAAGCGGCGTGAAGGCACGGGGCTTGGCCTGTCGATCAGCAAGACCCTGATTGATCGCCAAGGCGGGCAGATGACGGTTGAAAGCGAACCGGGGCAGGGCACGGTCTTTACCATCTGGTTGCCCGAAGCGACCTAGATAATACCGGTATGATAAGACAAAGGCGGCCCGATAGCAGGCCGCCTTTGTTTGTTTGAGTGTACCGGTGATTATCCGCCGTCAGGCGGCGGTGTGGTCAGGTTTTCTGGTGCAAAAATATTGCCCTTGCCAAACGGGCTGGGTGATTGTGGTTCGGGCGGTTCCGGTTCAGCAGTGGAACTATCGAGATTTTGCGGGGCAAAGATATTGTTGTTAGCCCCGCCAAACGGATTGGCCGGGGCCGTGTCACCGGTGGTGGTTTCAGCCGGTGTTGCCGGTGCCGGGGTCGATATGGCTTGTTGTTCCATCAATTGCTGTTGCAGGACGCGTTTCTGGTTGAGGATTTCGGCCTGACAGGCGCTTGAATCATGGGATTTGATGAAACCGACGGCGGCCAGCACCATCACGGCCAATATGGCAGCAACCGTACCCGGATGGGTGGCGATTTTAAGGGCGGGACGATCCGCCACGACCTTGATCCAGCCGACGGACATATAGCGATTGCGGCATTCAAAGATGATCGCGCCAATCAGGGTGATGGCGATAATGATGACGGCCACCGCCGAGATCGACGGATCAAGGCCGTAACGCACCTTTGACGACAGAACGGTGGTGAAGGTGCTGGACGATACGATGGTGAACACGGTGGTGTTGTAGTTTTCAAGCGAGGCCAGAAACGCCAGAACCGTGGCCGATCCGATGGCCGGTGCCATGAACGGCAGCAGGACTTTGACGAAGGCCTGTGTCGGGCTGGCGCCCATATCAAGGGCCGCCTCGGTCAGGGTATGGTCAAATCGCTGGATCCGCGACAGGAAGACCAGCATCGAATAGGCGGCGATAAAGGTGACCTGACCGATGATGGTCAGGAAGGTGCCGCTGTAGAAAAAGCTTTCATAAGGCGCATTGAAAAACGTGCCGATCCGATCCCAGAAAATCAGGGTCGAAAGACCGATGACAACACCGGGTACCAAAATCGGCGCAATAAAGATCGTATAAAGGGAGGCCCGCAGTTTTGGTCCGACCTGCGACAGCATGATGGCGGCCGCAAGCCCGATCGGGATGGCCACCACGACAACGCCGACACCGATGATCAGCGAGTTGCCCAGCCCTTCTATCAGTTTGTCATCGGCGGCAAGTTTGCCAAACCAGTCGGTGGTAAAGCATTCCCACGGGCTGACACGCGGGAAGCCCGATGAATTGAACGCGGTGATCACCATGATGATCAACGGGCCGAACAGATAGGTAAAGAACAACACCAGATACAGGCTGGGAACCATGGCGGAGAGGGAACGTTTGTTCATCGCTTGATCTCCCCGATGGAGACCTTGAAGATCCGCATGGTCAACAGGACCAAGGCGATGCAAACGAACAGAAGGATCATGGCATAGGCCGAACCGCGCGGCCAGTTACCGCCGGAATTGAACCATTGATAGACAAGCTGGGTGAACCACAAATTTGATGGCCCGCCCAGAATTTGCGGCGCGGCCAAGGCCCCCGATGTCAGCATGAAGACCATGGTCATGCCCGATGCTATGCCCGGTTTGGCATAGGGGATGACGACCTTGGCGTGGACCTGCCACCAACTGGCACCCATATCGCGCGCGGCTTCGATCTGGTTTCGATCCAGACTTTCAATCGCGTTATAAAGCGGGAAAATCATCAACAGGATATAGGCATAGGCCAGACCGGCATATAATGCGACATCGGCCCGGATGAAATCGACCGGATTGTCCCAAAGGCCAAGCCCCATGCCAAATTCATTGATGACCCCGGTGCTGCCAAACAGGATGCGAAAGGCAAAGGCGCGCAGGATTTCATTGATCCAATAGGGCACGATCAGGGCCAGTACCAGCAAACGTGCCTTGGCGCCAGTTGATGATTTGGCCAGAACAAATGCCACCGGATAACAGATCAGAAGATCGAAAACCGTAACGAAGACCGCAGAGAAAAGGGTCTTGAACAAAATACCCAGATCAAGGGTGTTGATATTGCCCGCGCCGCCGCTTCCTTGAAACAGATAGGCGTATTGTTCTACGGTATAGACATCTTCGGGGCCGCCGACCTTGCCCGGTGGCAGGTTAAGACGGAAGGAATAGTCAAACATGGTCAGTTGCGGCAGGACAATCAGGATAAAGACCCAAAGTGTCACAGCCAGCATCAGGTAAATTGCGACCGGCATGCCGTTGCGACGGACCAGATCATAAAACAGATCACGCATTTTTCGATCCCCCCATCATGCACTGGCCAAGGGGCCAGGCGGCAGGGCAATGCCCATTTCGGGGGCGAAATCAAGGGCGATGGGGGCGCTGCCGTCAATCGGGTTGCGGCCGTCATTGATCATCGACATTTTCAGTTTGCGGCCACTCGCATCCAGAACGATATGGCGCATATTGCCTTCGAATTCTTCGGTGACAAAATTGCATTCAAAGCGATTTCGATCATCATCGCCGGCAGCGATCCTGAGCGCTTCGGGGCGGATAAACATCTGACAGGCATCGCCCGGTACCAGCGCGCCTTTTTCCGTCGCGTGATTGGCAACGACAAAGGGCACGCCCAAACCGGTATCGACCTTGACGATTGTGCCGTCATTGGACAGGACCGTTCCTTCGAGCACGTTGTTTTCGCCAACAAATGACGCGACAAATCCGGTGCCCGGATGATCATAAATGGTTTTACCATCGCCGATCTGTTCGACCTTGCCCTTGTTCATGACCGCGATCCGATCCGACATGGTCAGGGCCTCGCCCTGATCGTGGGTGATATAGATAAAGGTCAGACCGACCTGTTTTTGGATGGCGCGAAGTTCGGTGCGCATATGTTGGCGCAGTTTCAGATCAAGGGCGGAAAGCGGTTCATCGAGCAAAAGGATATCGGGTTCAACGGCCAGCGCGCGCGCAATGGCAACGCGCTGTTTCTGGCCACCGGAAAGTTCGCTGATTTTCTTGTCGCCCTGACCGGTCAGCGCGATCAGTTCAAGCAATTCATCGGCACGTTTGCGCCGGGTTTTTTTGTCAACACCGCGCACTTCAAGGGGAAAGGCGATGTTATCGGCAACGGATCGCAGCGGAAACAGGGCAAGGTTTTGAAAAATCAGGGCGGTCGGACGTTTGTTCGGGCCGACACCCTTCATGTTTTTGCCGCCGATTTTGACCACCCCGCGGGTGGGTTCCTGAAAACCGGAAATACAGCGCAAAAGTGTTGTCTTGCCGCAGCCGGACGGGCCGAGGAATGAAAAGAATTCCCCCCCGGCGATGGTCAGGTTCGCTTTCTGAACGGCGGTAAATTCACCGAACTCGACCCAAACATGTTCAAGCGAGATTTCTTTGGTCATGGAAATGCCAATCCTTGAAGACGTCAATTTGCCTGTACGGGCAATCCGAAAGCACAGCCGGTTCATTGACCCGGTGTCGGAGACAGGAACAGGGGGATGGCACCGGCAAAAAGCCATTGGTGCCATCCCATTCCCGCCTAAGTCGCAAAAGTGGAATTATGCGCTTTCGAAACGGTTTGCGTATTCGGTCCGGGTATCGGCATACCACTGTGGCTCGGACGGCCATGGATTGAGGTTATTAAGCGCTTCGCCCGGATAGGCATCGGCAAAGTTCAGGGCATAGGCTTCGCCTGCGAATTTGTCAGCACCAAGGACGGGCGAGTTATAGCCGTGATGGTCGATGGCCTCGCCAGCCAGTTCCGGTTTGAAGGCGTATTTGATGAATTCATAGACCTGATCGAGATTGGCGGCCCCAACCGGAAGCGCCATGCCGTCAACCCATGCCATTGCGCCTTCTTTTGGTGCACGATAGATCACCGGTTCACCCGCCGTTTTAAGGGCAAGCGGCGGGCCATCCCATGTTTGACCAACAATTACGCCTTCGTTCAAAAGGCCGTTTTTCTGGGTGTCGGCATCGTTCCAGAACAGTTTGATATTGTTTTTGCGGGCAACACACCATGCGGTGACCTTGTCCCAGATCGGGCGCATCGCGTCTTCGGATTCATAGGCTTTCCACATGGAGCCGGGTTCAAGTTCGCCGATGCTTTCCATGTAAAGACCCGCCCCAAGCATCATCGAATGCGGGCGGCCCATGGTTTTGCCAGCATTGGCATCAGACCAGACATCGCCATAGGACGGGAAGGTGCCGTCGGGCTGGAACAGGTCGGTGCGCCATGCCATGCCTTCGGTTCCCCAGATATGGGGCAGCCAATAGGTATCACCGGCGGTAAAGGCCCAGTCGGTGCTGCCGATTTTGGCCATGGCCGGGTTGACCGCTTCGAGCGGCACCTTGGTCATGTCGAATTTCTGAAGAAGTTCCAGCGCCTTCCACTGAAGCGCGCGGTTATTGGTTGGCGATACGATATCAAAACCGCGCCCCTTGGATGCCTTGAGCTTGTTGATTAGTTCTTCGTTCGAACCGATACCGGTATAATTGACCTTGATGCCGGTCGCGCCTTCGAAGGCGGAAATAAAGGTTTCTGGCAGGTAATCGGACCACATCAGAATGTTGATTTCACCTGATGAGGCAAGCGCACGCTTGCTGATGATGGCGGGCATTGCGAACAGGCCACCGACCGCCGCAGAGCTTTTAAGAAATGTGCGTCGATTGAATTTCGAGCCGGAAATGAGCTTGGTCATCCGTTGTCTCCTGATAGCCGGGGTTTTTTCCCTTTTGCGGCGCACCATGCGCCTCCCTGATTGACAGGCCTCGCTGAAGTGTCTGATTTTGTGACACTTTTCTTGTTGAAGCTTGTGCGGTTGACAAAATGCTATATCTGGTGCCTCTACTTACAGTAGAGCCAAGAACCAAAAACTATGGTGCCAGAGGGGCTTTAATGCTGCGATGCCACATAAGGAAACGGGATCAGGATGCTTAACATCACGCTTGATGACCCGGCCAGCAGTGGCCAAACCTTGCAGCAACAACTTCATCAGGGGTTGGTGGATGCTATTCTTGAAGGCCGGTTGCCGATGCATGAACCGTTGCCATCAACGCGCGATCTTGCCACAAGCCTGAAGGTATCGCGCAATACGGTGATGCTGGTGTATCAGCGCCTGATGGATGACGGGTATCTTACCGCGGTCTGGCGGCGCGGGCATTTTGTGAATGAACAATATATTCGCCAGCAATTGCGTCTTCGGGTTGATACCCGCACCGCATCGCTTTTTTCGCCCGAACGTGATCCGAAATTGTGGGAGCGGCATCTTGGTTTTCGCCCGTCTGCGGCGCGCAATATCGTTAAACCGGGCAATTGGCGGGATTTTCCCTATCCGTTTATTTATGGGCAGGTGGCGGTGGATAAAACCACCATTTCGCGGTGGCGGGATTCGATGCGTCTGGCTGGAAGTCTGGCCCATTCGGCAAGCTGGGTCGGTGATCAGGTCGATATGGACGACCCGAAACTGTTAGAACAGATTATTACCCGCATCCTGCCCCATCGTGGATTGCGCGCCCATCCCGAACAGATGTTGATCACCATCGGTGCCCAGAACGCGCTGTTTTTGGTCGGGCAATTGCTGGCGGGCAAGGGGCGGCGCGTCGGGGTGGAAAACCCCGGTTATGTCGATGCGCGCAATATCTTTGCCGCCAGCGGGGCCGATATCGTGCCCTTGCCAATTGATAGCGAAGGCGTGGTGCCATCATCGGCGATGAATAGCTGTGACATGGTGTATGTCACCCCGTCGCATCAATGCCCGACCAGTGTGACGATGTCGCTGGATCGTCGGTTGCAGCTTGTCGAACGGTCGCGGGCTGAGGATTTTATTCTTGTCGAAGACGATTACGAGCATGAGTTGAACTATCTTGGCAATCAGCGCGCCGCCCTTAAAAGTTATGATAATTCGGGGCATATCATTTATATCGGCAGCCTGACCAAGCTGATGTTTCCGGGGCTTCGGGTGGGATATATCGTTGCCGATAGTGAACTGATTACCGAATTGCGCGCCTTGCGCCGGTTAAGTTATCGCCATCCATCCGGGCAGGATCAACGTGCCATGGCATTGTTCATGGGCGAGGGGCATCTGGATGCGCATTTGCGCCGGACCCGCGATCGTCTGGCCGATAAATGGCAAATCATGCAGAGCGAATTGGCAAGCCAGCTTCCGGATATACATTTCACCCCGACGGCCGGGGGATCGGCATTTTGGGTAACATTGCCCAAGGGGATTGATGCCTGGGCGGTTCATCGCGAAGCTGCAAGGCGGGGTGTTTTGATCGAACCGGGCGATGTGCATTACGTTGATGGGGCAACCGCCCCGCGCAATCACATGCGGTTGGGCTTTGCCGCGATTGATCGGGGGCAGATCGCGGCCGGGATCAGTCAGTTACGTGATGCCATCATGACCGTGACAGCCGAAAAAGACAAAGGAACTGCCACGCAATAGCGCAACAGTTCCTTTTGGTTCAGATCCCAAGCCCCAAGCCCCAAGCCCGACTGCGAAATCGAGAGCCCGCGTTGGATGGCGGCGGTCCTGAAACAGGATCAGATTTGTCGGCCAAGAACCTTTTGCAGGATGGCAACCATGTCGTTGATGTCCTGTTCGGTGCTGACAAGGGCCGGGGCAAAGATCAGGGCATCGCCCGTAGCTTTGAGGTGCAAGCCTTCGTCAAACAGCGCACGTTGGACCCAACTGCCTGTTTCACCCGGTGTTTTCCCCGGTGTCAGTTGAATGCCAGACATCATGCCATAGCCGCGAAGGTCGCTGACTTGTGGCAGGTTGCGCAGGCCAAATACCGCGTCGAGGAAATGATCGGAAAGCGATTTGGCGCGGTCAAACAAGCCTTCGTTGGCGTAAATATCAAGGGTGGCAATCCCGGCGGCACAGGCCACCGGATGGGCCGAATAGGTATATCCGTGGAAGAATTCCGGCCGGTCGCCTTTGGCGGCTTCGAAGATGGCGGCCTGAAATTCTGCCGAGGTAGCAACAGCACTCATGGGGATGGCACCATTGGTTAGGGCCTTGGCCATCGTGATCACATCGGGTTTGACGGCAAATTCCTGGGATGCAAAGGCCGAACCGGTACGGCCAAAGCCGGTGATGACTTCGTCAAAGACAAGCAAGATGCCGTGTTTGTCGCAAATGGCGCGCAGTCGTTCGAGATAACCCTTTGGCGGGACAATGGTGCCAATCGATCCGGCAATCGGTTCGACAAAGACCGCCGCAATTGTATCGCCGCCATAGGTTTTGCAGATTTCTTCTAGTTCATCGGCAAGGTTCGCACCGGTTTCGGGCTGGCCGCGGGTGAAACGCTGTTCTTCGGACCATGTGTGGCGCATATGGACGACATCACAGGTAATACCTGCAAAATCACGACGGTTATTAACCATCCCGGCAAGGGAGGTGCCGCCAAGGTTTACCCCGTGATAGCCCCAGGCGCGTGAGACAAATTTGGTGCGCTGGGCGTTGCCGGTGGCCCGATGATAGGCAAGGCACATTTTCATTGCGGTATCGACGGCCTCGGACCCGGAACCGGCAAAGAAGACGCGATCAATCCCGTCGGGCAGGATTGCGGCGAGTTTTTCGGCAAATTCAAACGATATCGGGGCGGCGCGCTGAAAATGCGGGGAATAGTCCAGCGTTGACAGTTGCCGATGAACGGCATCGGCGATTTCCGGGCGGCTATGACCCGCCGCACAGCAAAACAGGCCCGATGCGCCATCCAGAAGTTCACGGCCTTCTGGCGTCCAGTATTTAACGCCCTTTGCCTTGGCAAACATCTGGGGTTCTTCATGGAACAGACGGTTGTTGGTGAATGGCATCCAGTGATGGGCCATGTTGGGCTTTGTCTGTACGGTCATGGTGGCTCCTGTACGCTTGCAAGGGTTGAGGACAAAAAAGACGCTGATTGTTAACTAGCGCGGTGCTTGCAAGTCCCGTTAGGGCCAGATGGAAACTATGTGTGGTGCCAGATATGGGGGTGGACCCATCAAAACCCGGTTTGTGGCTCTATTGGGTCGGCCTTGAACTGGCGTAATTCCACTTAAGAGCAGAGCTTACAACAGCAGGTTTGCGCGCAAGGGGGCGTTGATGGAAATTGTCTTGCCGGGATTGATGATTGCGATTGCAGCATTGTTTCGCGGCGTTACCGGTTTTGGTTTTGCCTTGCTGGCCGCGCTGGGACTGAGTTCCCTGATGGCGCCACAGGATGCGACATCGATCATCCTGTTGATTGATCTCGTGCTGACCGGGCTGATTTTACGCAAATTTGATCGGCATATGGTGGATTGGCGGGCGACCGCGATATTGTTGGGCTTTGGCCTGATCGGCGGGATTTCCGGGCCTTATGTTGCCGCGATGCTCAGTGATGACAGCGCCCGGATCGCGACCAATATTGCCATCGCAATTGCTGCCCTGGTGGCGATGATGCATCGGCCACCGCAATGGATGGGCCATGTGGTTGTCGGGGCGGTTTTGGCCTTGGTGGTCGGGGGCATGATGGCCGGTTTTGCCGTTGGCGGGCCATTGGCGGCGGCGTGGTTGCTGGCAGGGGGCACCGAAGGTGCACGTGTGCGCAACACATTGGCGATTTATTTCGGATTTGTTGATGTGCTGGGCTTTGCCACGCGGGCAGGTGCGGGGATGTTGCCCGACGGGTTTCTTGGTATGGCCTTGCCGTTATTGGCGATTGCGGTGATCGCCTATTTTCCCGGCGAGATGATTTATCGAAAGATGAGCATGATTTTGTGGCGGCGTGTTTGCGCCATCAGTCTGGTTCTGATTGCGATTGTCGGTGCCATGCAGACCATCCTGATCATGCTTTGACATCCAGATTTTTTGAATTCCTGAAATATCCAAACCGGAGACGATCATGACCAAAAATGCATTGATTACGGGCGCAACGTCGGGATTTGGCGCGGCAATGGCGCGCCGATTTGTTGCCGAGGGCTGGAACGTTATTATTACCGGGCGGCGTGCCGACCGGCTGGCGGGGCTTGTTGATGAACTTGGCGGGGCGTCACGCGCCCATGCGCTGGCGTTTGATATTTCGGACAAAGACGCGATGGCAGCCGCAATTGACAGTCTTCCGGCGCATTTCGCCAAGATCGATCTTTTGGTGAATAATGCCGGTCTGGCGCTGGGGACGAAACCGGCACAGGAATGCGATTTGACGGATTGGACGACGATGATCAATACCAATATCACCGGCTTGGTGACGATGACGCGTTTGTTGCTTGACCGGTTGATTGCGCGCAAGGGCATGATTGTCAATCTGTCGTCGATTGCAGCAAACTGGCCTTATCCGGGGGGGAATGTTTATGCCGCGTCCAAGGCATTTGTTCAGCAATTTTCCCTTGGGATTCGGTGTGATTTGCAGGGCACCGGGGTGCGTGTGACATCCATCGGACCCGGATTGTCGGAAAGCGAGTTTACGCTGGTGCGGACCGGCGGGAACAAGGATGCCTATGATAAACTTTATGGCGGTGCCGATCCACTTCAGCCCGAAGATATTGCCGAAACCGTTTATTGGGTCGCCAGCCTGCCGGGGCATGTGAATATCAATACATTGGAAGTGATGCCGGTCAGTCAAAGTTGGTCACCGTTTGCCATTCATCGGCAATAAAAAACCCGGCGAGGGTATTGGTTTTTTTCCGGCAATATCATTTCTTTTATGCGGTTGTTTTGGTGTTGGTACGCCCGATATTGTGCAACTGCGAGTGGACATTTTGTCCATTGGTGCATCTGTACGGTGACGCGTGTGTGGACATTTTGTCCATGCGCGTGCGCCGCAGCATGTGATTGAGCGTTCAAAAACTTCCAGAAAATCAGGCAATAGACTGAATGGCATAGCGATTGCGACGGTATGTTTTCCGGGTCTTAGCGATATGGCCATGCAGCATTCACCGAAAAAAGGGGGATGTGGCCGCCGGAAAAACATAATACCGGGAGGAAGAACTCAAATGTTTGATCGCCTTAAAAAAGAACATATCGTCGCAGAAGACGGTTTCAACCGCTGGAAAGTGCCACCAGCATCTATCGCCATTCATCTTTGTATCGGCTCGGTCTATGCTTGGTCGATTTTTAACCCGCCGCTGATCAAGGAATTCGGTGTGGTTGCGTCAAGCTCCGGGGACTGGGGGCTGCAATCTGTCGTCTGGATTTTCTCGGTTGCGATTGTCTTTTTGGGGCTGGCTGCGGCATTTGGCGGCAAATGGCTTGAAGAAGTTGGCCCGCGTATGGTTGGTGTTGTTGCCGCATTCTGTTGGGGTGGCGGTTTCATCATCGGTGGCCTTGGCATTGCAAGTCATCAATTGTGGCTGGTTTATCTTGGGTATGGTGCGCTTGGCGGTTGTGGCCTTGGCCTTGGCTATGTCTCGCCGGTATCAACCCTGATTCGCTGGTTCCCGGACCGTCGCGGTATGGCGACCGGCATGGCGATCATGGGCTTTGGCGGTGGTGCGATGATCGCAACCCCGATCAAGGAAACCCTGCTGGGCATGTTCTATAAGGCGCCGGAATATCTGGGTGCCGAAGGGGCGGTTACCATGGTAACCGAAGGCGGCAAGCGGATGGCCGAATTCGGTGGCCAGATGGTTGAAGTTGTTGTTGCCGGTGCGGCACAGATTGCGTCGGCGCCCGTACCGCTTGAAGCAGGTGTTTATGTTGTCGGGACCGGTGATACCGGTGCGGCATCGACCTTCTTTACGCTGGGGATTGTTTATTTCATCGTGATGGTTATTGCAGCGTTTTCCTATCGCGTGCCGCGCGAAGGATGGCTTCCGGCTGGCTGGACGCCGCCGACCGCCGATGACGCATCCAAACGCATGATTACCCATAAAAACGTTCATATCGATCAGGCGCTGAAAACACCGCAATTCTATATGATGTGGATTGTTCTGTGCTTTAACGTGACGGCGGGTATCGGGGTGATTGGCGTTGCCAAAACCATGATGAGCGAAATTTTTGGCAGCACGTTGCCATTGGTCGTCAATTCCGGTTTTGCGGCGACCTATGTGTTTATGATTTCGGTCTTTAACATGTGTGGCCGGTTCTTCTGGGCGTCTATTTCCGATTATATCGGGCGCAAAAACACCTATTATTGCTTCTTTGTGCTGGGCATCATTCTGTATCTGTCGATCCCCTATGCTGCGGGTCAGGTCAGTGTGAACCCGGTTGTGACCTGGCTTATTATGTTCTATGGCGCAACCATGATCATCTTCACCATGTATGGTGGTGGTTTTGCGACCATTCCGGCCTATCTTGCCGATGTTTTCGGGACCAAATATGTGGGTGGTATCCATGGTCGTCTTCTGACCGCATGGAGCACGGCCGGCGTTTTGGGGCCGCTTGCGATTACCCAGTTGCGTCAGACCTCGGTCGGGAATTCGATCCGCGATCTGGCGTCTCATATTGATCCGGCGGCATTCCAGGCGAAATTTGGTGCCGGGATGGAACAGCTTGATCAATTGGTGGCGGCAAAAACGGTGACCATTGCTCGTCTGATGGAAATCGCGCCGGTGGGCACGATCGATCCGACGCCAAGCCTTTATAACACCACCATGTATGCCATGGCCGGTTTGCTGGTGATTGGCCTGATTGCCAACTCATTGATCAAACCGATCCATGACAAGCATTACATGGAAACGTCTTCGGACCATGGCAAAGCCGGTGGTGAAGCCACGTCCAAGGCCTAGGCAAGCGAACCCCGGAGCCGGTCGGACACACCCCCGACCGGTACCATTGGGTCCGGCGATATTTGTCTGTCGCCGGACCCGCTTTGGCATGAAGCCTTGATTTTTTCATGTCTGGTCCTGTTGCAGGATTAACCCTTCGGCTTTTATGGCCATTCGGGTTATCCTGTGACAAGGACACCCGCCCCGCCAATGGTGTCCATTAATCACATAAAGTGCGCCACCATAAGGGGTTAACCCCGAAAGGCGCCGGATACGCCATGATCGATAAACTTGAAATGTTTATGGTGCTCGCCCGCGAGCAGCATTTTGGCCATGCCGCCGAAGAATGCGGTGTGACACAACCAACTCTTTCCAGCGCGCTGCGCCAGCTTGAAGACCATCTTGGCGTCGTGCTTGTCCGCCGTGGATCGCGCTATCAGGGTTTAACGCCCGAAGGCGAACGTGTTCTGGAATGGGCGCGTCATATTGTGGGCAGTTCGCGGTCGATGCGCGATGAAATGCGCGCGATGCGTTTTGGCCTGACCGGTCAGGTGCAGATCGCGGTTATTCCGACCGCATTGTCGATGGTGCATGAATTGACCACCCCGTTTCGCGAAAAGCACCCGGATGTGACTTTTGCGGTGCTGTCGCGGACCTCGATCGAAATTCAGGCCTTGCTGGATGACCTTCAGATTGACGTCGGGATTACCTATTTGGATAACGAGCCTTTGGGGCGGGTGACGTCGATCCCGCTTTATTACGAACGTTATCATCTGGTGACATCGAATTTCGATCATATCGGGGACCGGGAAAGCATTACATGGCGCGAGGCGGCGGAATTTCCGCTGTGTCTGTTGACGCCCGATATGCAAAACCGGCGGATTATCAATCAACATCTGACCGAAGCCGGGGCAAAGGTTAGCCCGACTTTGGAAAGTGATTCGATGATTGCGCTGTTTACCCATGTGCATACCGGCAATTGGGCCAGCATCATGCCGGTTAAAATGGTCAAGGAATTCAGCATGCATGATCGGGTGAAATCGATCCCGATTGTCGAACCCGATGCTTCGCATCTTGTTGGAATGATTGCGGCAAAACGCGAACCGGCAACCCCGGTGGTGTCTGCCTTGTTAAAAGAAGCCAAAGGCATTTCGGAACTTGAGCCGGTTTGAAGACCGCGTGAAAACGGCTTGATAGGTTTTCGCTATCGCGTAACGGGATGGCTTTATTGAACCGGGGGCGGCAATCGCCGACACTGGTTGGAATAACGAATAATTTCAAAAGACTGTCAGTGAGAGAGGCTTACATGTCTTTAACAGAGACGACCGAGGAAATATCCAACCGCGTTGGTGCCATCTGTGATGGTCTGGCCGGTATCGAAGGCCCGCTTTTGCCGATCCTGCATGAAGTGCAGGATGAATACGGCTTTATTCCCGATGGCGCGCTTCAAACCATTGCCAAGCGGCTTAACCTTAGCCGGGCGGAAGTCCATGGGGTTGCCAGTTTTTATCATGATTTCCGCGAAGAAAAACCGGGGAAACACGTGATCAAAATCTGCCGTGCCGAGGCCTGTCAGGCGATGGGGGCCGATGATGTTGCCGACCACGCCAAACGCAAGCTGAAAGTCGGCTGGTCGGAAACGACACGCGATCAGAATGTCACGCTGGAACCGGTATATTGCCTTGGCCTTTGTGCCTGTGCCCCGGCGGCGATGGTGGATGGCAAGGTTATCGGACGCGTCAGCAAGGACCGTCTTGACCGTATTCTGAGCGAGGTCGGATCATGACAATCAAGATTTATGTCCCGCTTGATTCCGCATCCGTTGCATTGGGGGCAGATGACGTTGCATCCGCCATTGCCACGGTGGCGGCAAAACGCGGTGAAGATATCCAGATCGTGCGCAATGGCTCGTTTGGCATGTATTGGCTGGAACCGATGGTCGAGGTCGAAACCCCGCGCGGGCGTTTGGCCTATGGCCCGGTTACGCCCGAGGATGTTGAGGGCATGTTCGATGCCGGGTTCCTGAACGGCGGGCAACACAAACATTACCTTGGCCATACGCAGGAAATTCCGTTTTTAAAGGCGCAAACCCGCCTGACGTTTCAGCGCTGTGGCATTATCGATCCGGTATCATTGGATGATTACCGCGCCAATGAGGGGCTGATCGGGCTTGAAAATGCGCTGAAACTGTCGTCCGAGGAAATCGTTAAGGCGGTTACCGATTCCGGCTTGCGCGGGCGCGGCGGGGCCGGTTTCCCGACGGGGATTAAATGGAACACGGTCCGTCAAGCACCGGGCGATCAGAAATATATCGTTTGTAACGCCGATGAAGGCGACAGCGGCACATTCGCCGACCGCATGATCATGGAAGGCGAGCCGTTTGTTTTGATCGAAGGCATGATCATTGCGGGCCTCGCGACCGGGGCGACCAAGGGGTATGTTTATACCCGGTCGGAATACCCCGACGCGATCCGCATCATGACCGAAGCAATTGAGGTTGCGCGTGCCAATAAACTGTTGGGCGCAGACGTTCTTGGATCGGGCAAGGCGTTCGATATGGAAGTCCGCATGGGGGCCGGGGCCTATGTTTGCGGCGAGGAAACATCGCTTTTGAACAGTATGGAAGGCAAGCGCGGCGTCGTGCGTGCCAAACCGCCGCTTCCTGCCATTGAAGGTTTTCTGGCCCGACCAACGGTTGTTAACAACGTTATCTCGTTGTGTTCGGTGCCGGTTATCCTTGAAAAAGGGGCGGAATATTACCGCGATTTCGGCATGGGCCGGTCACGCGGCACGATCCCGATCCAGATTGCCGGAAATGTTAAACATGGCGGGCTTTATGAAACCGCATTTGGCCTGACGCTGGGTGAAATCGTTGATCAGATTGGCGGCGGCACGGCCAGTGGCCGCCCGGTCAAGGCGGTGCAGGTGGGCGGGCCATTGGGCGCGTATTTCCCGCGTAAATTATTCGATACCCCGTTTGATTACGAGGCATTTGCCAAGGTGGACGGTTTGATCGGTCATGCCGGTATCGTTGTGTTTGACGATACGGTCGACCTGATGAAACAGGCGCGTTTTGCCATGGAGTTTTGTGCCATTGAATCGTGCGGCAAATGCACACCATGTCGCATCGGATCAACGCGCGGCACCGAGGTGGTCGACAAGATCGCACGCGGTGAAGACCCCGAAATGCAAAAGGAACTTCTGGCCGATCTGTGCGAAACGATGAAGTTCGGTTCACTGTGCGCCTTGGGCGGGTTTACCCCCTATCCGGTGATGAGCGCATTGACCCATTTCCCTGATGACTTCAAGCCCTATGCGCTTGATATAGCCGCGGAGTGAGCACGATGTCCTTGATACAAGAAGTTGACTACGGAACCCCCGCCGCCAAATCCGAAAAGACCGTGACGATCAATGTCGACGGATTTGATGTTACCGTGGCTGAGGGCACATCGATCATGCGGGCCTCGATGGAGGCCGGGATCAAGGTGCCGAAACTATGCGCGACCGATATGGTCGATGCGTTCGGATCATGCCGATTGTGTCTGGTCGAGGTTGAGGGCCGCAATGGCACGCCGTCATCTTGCACGACGCCGGTTGCCGATGGCATGGTGGTGCATACCCAGACCGAGCGGCTTAAGAAAATCCGCAAAGGTGTGATGGAACTTTACATTTCCGATCACCCGCTGGATTGCCTGACCTGTGCGGCGAATGGTGATTGCGAGTTGCAGGACATGGCCGGTGCGGTTGGCCTGCGCGATGTGCGCTATGGCTATGACGGGGGCAACCACGTTAAAGCCCGCCAAAATGGCGAGGAAAATGCTCGCTATATGGCCAAGGATCAAAGCAACCCGTATTTCACCTATGATCCATCGAAATGCATTGTTTGTTCGCGTTGTGTGCGGGCGTGCGAGGAAGTTCAGGGGACCTTTGCCCTGACCATCGAAGGCCGCGGGTTTGAAAGCCGCGTGTCGCCGGGGATGCATGAAAACTTCCTGGATTCAGAATGCGTTTCGTGTGGGGCCTGTGTGCAGGCCTGCCCGACGGCGACGTTGCAGGAAAAATCAGTCATTGAAATCGGTCAGCCGGAACATTCGGTGGTCACGACCTGTGCCTATTGCGGGGTTGGCTGTTCGTTCAAGGCGGAAATGCGCGGTGATGAGCTGGTCCGCATGGTGCCGTATAAAGACGGCAAGGCCAATCGCGGGCATTCCTGCGTCAAGGGGCGCTTTGCCTATGGCTATGCCAGCCATCAGGATCGCATCCTGAACCCGATGATCCGTGAAAAGACGTCTGACCCCTGGCGTGAAGTCAGTTGGGAAGAGGCGCTGAGCTATACCGCCAATAAATTCAAATCCATTCAGGAAAAACACGGCAAAGGCGCGATTGGTGGCATTACGTCATCGCGTTGCACGAACGAGGAAACCTTCCTTGTGCAAAAGCTGATCCGGGCCGGTTTTGGCAATAACAATGTTGATACCTGTGCGCGTGTTTGCCATTCGCCGACCGGTTATGGCCTTAAAACCACATTCGGGACGTCTGCCGGAACCCAGGATTTTGACAGTGTCGAACAGACCGATGTTGTGATCCTGATCGGGGCAAATCCGACGGATGGGCATCCTGTGTTTGCATCGCGTTTGAAAAAGCGCCTGCGTCAGGGTGCTGAATTGATTGTCATTGATCCGCGGCGGATTGATCTTGTGCAATCGCCGCATATCAAGGCCGCCGCCCATTTGGCATTGCGTCCGGGCACCAATGTTGCGGTTTTAACATCGCTTTCGCATGTCATCGTGACCGAGGGGCTGTTTGACGAAAAATTCATTCGCGAACGTTGTGACTGGGACGAGTTCCAGGATTGGGCCGCGTTTGTTTCCGATCCGCAAAACAGCCCGGAAGAAGTCGAACGTCTGTCAGGTGTTCCGGCCGAAACCGTGCGCAAGGCCGCACGTGTGTTCGCACGCGGCGGTAATGGTGCGATTTATTACGGGCTTGGCGTGACCGAACACAGCCAGGGTTCAACCACCGTGATGGCGATTGCCAATCTTGCCATGGCGACGGGCAATTTGGGCCGCCCGGGGGTTGGGGTGAACCCATTGCGCGGGCAGAACAACGTGCAAGGCGCTTGTGATATGGGATCCTTCCCGCATGAATTGCCGGGGTATCGCCATGTTGCCGATGATGCGACGCGTGATGTGTTTGAAAAAATCTGGGGCGTCAAACTTGATGACGAGCCGGGGCTTCGTATTCCCAATATGTTGGATGCCGCCGTCGAAGGGACATTTAAGGGTATTTATATTCAGGGTGAAGACATCCTGCAATCGGACCCGGATACCAAACATGTGGCGGCCGGTCTGGCGGCGATGGAATGCGTTGTTGTTCATGACCTGTTTTTGAACGAAACCGCAAACCATGCGCATGTCTTCCTGCCCGGTTCGACCTTCCTTGAAAAGGACGGCACATTTACCAATGCCGAACGCCGCATCAACCGTGTTCGCAAGGTGATGAAACCGAAAAACGGGTTTGCCGATTGGGAAGTGACCCAGAATTTGGCACGTGCCATGGGGCTTGACTGGAATTACACCCATCCGTCACAGGTGATGGATGAAATTGCCGCCACCACGCCAAGCTTTGCCGGGGTTGATTACGATCTTTTGGAACGCGAAGGATCAATCCAGTGGCCGTGTAATGAAAAGGCCCCGATGGGCACGCCGGTCATGCATATTGATGGCTTTGTGCGCGGCAAGGGCAAGTTTGTTGTTACCGAATATGTTGCCACCGATGAACGCACCGGTCCGCGCTTCCCGCTGTTGCTGACCACGGGCAGGATTTTGAGCCAATATAACGTTGGTGCGCAGACCCGCCGGACGGAAAATACCGCTTGGCACAAGGAAGACCTTTTGGAAATCCATCCCCATGATGCCGAACAACGCGGCGTTCGGGATGGTGACTGGGTCCGTTTGGCATCGCGTTCGGGCGAAACATCGCTTCGTGCCACCATTACCGACCGTGTTGCGCCGGGTGTGGTTTACACCACATTCCACCATCCGGGCACACAGGCCAATGTGATCACCACGGACTTTACCGACTGGGCGACCAATTGCCCGGAATACAAGGTTACAGCCGTGCAGATTACGCCCAGCAACGGGCCAAGCGAATGGCAGGTCGAATATGACAAGCAGGCTGAACAGTCGCGCCGGATTGCCCCGCGCGTTGACGCAGCCGAATAGGCCGGAAATCGTGCCCGGTTTCGTGATAGGATATCGTCATGAAACCGGGTGTTTCCATCCGTAAAACAAAAAACAGGCGGGAGTTATAACGCCAATGGCACCTGACAAGCTCGTCTATATGGCCAATCAGATTGCGACCTTTTTTACATCCAAACCCCATGCCGAAGGGGTCGAAGGTGTGGCCGGTCATATCAGTGAATTCTGGGAACCGCGTATGCGCAAGCAGCTTTTTGATATGATCGAAAGCGGCCAGGAAGGTTTCCATCCGCTGGTCATCGAAGCCGCCCCGTCGATCCGCAAGGTCAAGCAACCTGCGTGAGGGCGAAAATGGCATCGGAAAACCGCATTATTGATGGTCGTGATCACGACCCGGCCCGCGCCATTGGCAACGGGCAGGGCGATGATGATGTGCCGGTGATCCTGCAGCCGGAAATCCCGGCGGCGGTGACCTTTAATGGCAAATCCCATGCGGTGATGATGGTATCCCCCCACGATCTTGAGGATTTCATCATCGGGTTTACCCTGTCCGAAGGCATTGCTGATCATATCGGGCAAATTACCCTGCGCGATGTGCGCAAGACCTTGCAGGGTTTTGTGATCGAGGCGGATCTGGATGAGAATATCCTTGAGCGTCTTGATGTTCGCCAGCGCACGCTGGAAGGCCGATCCGGCTGTGGGCTTTGCGGGGTTCAATCGCTTGACGCGGTTGCCATGGACAAGATCGGCAAGGTCGTGCCGGGTAATATGGCCCAAGATGTTGTTTTGCGGGCGATTGATGCGCTTCCGGATCATCAGACGCGCAATCGCGAAGGCGGGGGGCTTTTACATGCCAGTGCCTTTGTCGATGGCACGGGGACGATCCAAATCGTGCGCGAAGATATTGGGCGTCATAATGCGCTGGATAAGGTTCTGGGGGCGGTGGCCCGTGCCGGGATTGATAAAACGGGCGGGTTCATCCTGATGACCAGCCGGTGTTCGTATGAAATCGTGACCAAAACCGTGCAATGTGGGGTTGGTGGGCTTGTGACGCTTTCGGGGCCGACATTAACTGCAGTCAATTTGGCGCGGCAGGCGGGCCTGACGATGATTTGCCGCGAACGGCATGGATTATTCCGCCGTTTTTCGTGATGTCGGTTGGTGTTTAAGCCGAATCCCGTGCCACGATTTCAAATCCGATGTCGATGCACTTGTTTTCCAATGGTTTTTGGTCAATACGCGTCATCAGAACTTTTGCAGCCTGAGAGCCAAGATAAGCCCGGTCGACCTTGACCGTTGTCAGGGCGGGCGCGGTAAAGGCGGCAAAATTCTGGTTCCCGAAACCAATCACGGCGATGTCTTGGGGAATTTTAAGGTGGCGTGTTTGGGCTTCGATAATGACGCCATGTGCCAGAAGATCCGAACTGCACATAACAACACCGCTTTTGAAGCCGTTTTCGATGGCTTGGGCAAGGGATGAGCGCCCGAGTTCAAGACTGGCCTGTCCGGGCAAGCAAATTTCATCGACCTGATTTTGGGTCAGCTTGTTAAAGGTGTCGCAAAAAGCATCTTTGCGTCTTAGCGCCCGTTCGTCGCCTGCGGAAATGGCCAGCGCATGGCGATAGCCTTTTTCATAGGCAAACTTTGCGGTTTCTTCACCCGATTTTGCATGTGAAAAGCCAACACAGGTGTCGATCGGAGATGCGGTAATATCCCAAATTTCAACAACCGGAATGCCGGACCCCAAAATCATGCGTTTGCATTTGGCCGAGTGATTTATGCCGGTCATCATGATGCCGTCGGGGCGGCGACTGAGCATTGTTGCCAGAATTGATTCTTCTTCTTCCTGCGACAGGCCGGTTTCCGCGGTAAGAACGTGATAGCCGTATCCGCGCATGACCTGAATGAAGTGTTTGATAAATTCGGAATAGGCAAAATTGGTGATCGACGGGATCAGGGCGACAATCAGGTGGCTTCGCTTTGAGGCAAGTGCGCCTGCGACCATGTTTGGAACATAGCCGGTCAATTCAATCGCATTTTTGATGCGTTCAAGCGTCTTGGCGGAAACTTTCGACGGATTGTTAAGCGCCCGGGATACCGTTACCTGAGATACGCCCGCAAGACGCCCGACAGCTTCCATTGTCACCGTGCCGGAGCTGCTTTCGGTGTTTTGTTTGGCTTCAGGTTTGCGTTCGGTCTTGGGCAAAATGGTTTCTCTGTTGGTAAAGCTGCGCTGATATTTTTCTCCGGGGGTAAAGGAAACCCCGGAGAAAACATCTTTGCAGGGGGTCAGGCAATAAAGCGTGCCTGATTATGTTACTGGCCGTTCTGGACCAAGTCTTTTTTCTTTTTGCGCGCGATTGTAATCGAGAACCAGACGGATAGCCCGATCAAGACCCACAAAAGAACCGCGATCCAGCTTTTGGTAAAGAAGATCGAAAGCGTGCCAAAGGATTCAATGCTTTTGACGAAATAGATTTCCGCCGATGGACCCAGAATGAAACCGATAATAAACGGCGCAATTTCCAATCCGATTTTATGGGCAAAGTAGCCAAACAAACCGAATATCAGCAACGTCCAGACATCAAACATGACGCCGTAATTGATGGTATATGCCCCGACAACGCACATCATCAAAATGATCGGAAACAGGATGTTTTTCGGGATCATCACGACTTTGGCGATATAGCGGATGGCAAAGATCATGACCAGAAGCATAACGATGTTTGCCGCCAGCATCGCGATAATCATGGCATCCCATGTTACCGGATTATTGCCGATAAACAGGGGGCCGACCTGAATACCTTGCAAGGTAAAGGCGCCGATCAGGATTGCGGTTGTCGAATCACCTGGAATACCAAGCGATAAAAGCGGAACCAATGCGCCGCCGGTCAGGCCATTGTTGGCACTTTCCGATGCCATAATGCCTGATGGCTCGCCTTTGCCAAATCGTTCCGGGTTTTTTGAAAAGTTCTTTTGCTGGCTATAGGCCAAAATCGATGCGGCACTGCCACCAACGCCGGGCAAAATACCCACAAAAGTCCCAATCCCGGATGAGCGGATCAGATTGACAAATTGACCTTTGAAGACGGAAAAATCGAACCGTTTGCCTTTGCCGATCTTGATCGATGAAAGGTCTTTGCCGTCTTTCATACCGTCTTCGGCTTCGATAAGGATCGTGGCCAAGCCAAAAATCCCGATCAGTACCGGCAGCAATGAAAAGCCGCTTTCAAGATAATATTCCAAAAATTCCGGCACCAAGCGCAATTCGCCGTTGCCGCCACGTGAAATATCATAGGCCCCGATCAGGCTTAGGAATATGCCCAAAACGCCGCTGAAAATACCGACCAGCATGTTGCTGCTAAGTGCGGCCATAACGGTCAGGGCAAAGAAGATAATCAGGAATTTTTCGACATATGAAAACTTGATCGCAAAGTCGGCAAGGGCAGGGGCGAAGAAGTACAAAGCGGCAAGGCTTATGATGCCGCCGATAAATGACGAAATGACCGCGATCCGAAGGGCACGTTCGCCTTCGCCCTTTTGGGTCATCGGATAGCCATCAAATGTGGTGGCGATAGAGGATGGCGTTCCCGGAATATTCAAAAGAATTGCCGGAACAAGGCCGCCGGAAATACCCCCGACGTAAAGGCCCAGCAGCAAGGCCAGACCGTTTTCCAATCCAAGGGAATAGGTCAGGGGCAAACACACCGCGACCGCCATGGTTGCTGTCATGCCCGGAATTGCACCAAAGATGATGCCAATCACGGTGCCAGATGCAACCAGGGTAAAGAAGAACGGCGTTAAAATGGAAAGAAAATCCATGTCAAATCTCTCGTGTCGTTCTTGGCTTAAGGAAGCGATATGTTGAAAAGCTCGGACAGCAGATACCAGACAACGCTGGGTGCTATGACGGCGTTAAGTCCTGCAATCATCAGGTGCCGTTTATCGCGCTGGTGCAGGTAAAGCACGCTCATGGCGAACAGGTAGGGGATTGAACAGATGTAAAATCCCAGACCGGTGTTGGGGTAAAAATCACCAACCCATGGCATTGCGATGAAATAAAGAACGGTACCCACAAGTGTTCCGAAAAACCGCATGTGGTCAATCTTGGCCGGCCACCATGGAAGAGAGCCAACCGTCGCCAAAATTGTGCGGCCGCGCGTTGCCAATATGGCCACCAGTAAAATGCCAAGGACAACGGCGGTGATCGTTGGAAACACAGTGTGTGATGTATCGAAATCGATGGACACTGATAAAAGCGATTCCAGTGACATGAAGTATCTCCTGCTTATCCCGCCGTTTCCGGTTCTGCCGAAAACCCATCTGTTTCAAAGCGTGAAGCGTTTGGCGGGATTGTCTTTAGTGGTCGTTTCAGGCAGGGAAAAATGCCAAGTGCCATGTCGGCCCGACCAAAAGCCGGGCCGACATGATATGGTTACTTGGTCGAAATCGCAGAGATAATTTTCCGGATGGTTTCGCTTTTATCTTTCAGATAGGCAGAGGCTTCGGTCGAGGGCAGGAAGTTCGGGATAAAGAAGGAATTCTTCTGGGTTTCCTGAATTTTGCCTTCGGCATAGATTTCAGCAAGGGCATTGTCGATGGTTTCGATAATTGCCGGATCCATGTCTTTGTTGAAGATGAAAAAGAACTCTTTATCAAAGGTAAAGTCCTTTTTGCCATCGATCGTGACGCTGACATTTGGCGTGGTATAGCCCAGCAGTTCTTCGCTGGTCGTGTTTCCCATGCCTTCCGGATTTGCCTGTTTGATGGTTTCTTCACGGGCGGTTACCCAGATGAAACGCATGGCTTTTTGGTCATCCTGGGCAAGCTGGGTGAACTGTTCGTTCGCCTGCACCGAGCCGTTGATCACATCGGCCTGACGGTCAAACAGAAGCTGGTTTTTATCTGCCTGTGAACCGGTGTTAACGGCGACAATGTTTTCTTCGGCGCCGGGATACATGATTTTTGCGGCGTTTTTCATCGCAGACAAACCAATTTCCGAAACGCCACCGGCCTGAATGGCAACACGAATGCGCTGTCCGGCGGCGGCGGCGGCAAAGACGTCTTCCATTGATCGGAATGGTGAGTCTTTTGCGACAAGATACGCATTGCCCGGATTGATCGAAACCGTTGCGCCAACATTGTATTTTTCAAAAATGTTGTCATAGCCGCGAACACCATAAAGGTTGCCCATATAGGCACCGTCATGGAACATCATAAGTGTCGTGCCGCGTGAATCGCGATCAAGTGCCTTGAAGGCTTCGCTGACACCAACGGCATCAACTTTGACATTGATATCCAGTTTTTTGGACAGGGCTTCGGCGACGATGGCGCTGTTTTGATAGGTGTCACCGCCGGTCGATTTTGAACCGATCACCAGGCGAACATTGCTTGGCAGTTCTGCGGCGTTGGCGATAATTGGTGATGCAACCATGGCGGCAAAGCCGGCTGCGGTGGCGAGGGTCTTGAAAAATCCGGTCATGAGTTTCCTCCCAAATGACGCTTTCCTGATGGAGCTTTTTGCCCGTGATGCCCGGTCGAGGTGGTTCTCGCGGGCTAGCGTTTCACTTGTTATTATTATTGCAGCCTGTAAATTTTCAAGCCATATGAAAGCGCATACATAATTTCATACAAGTGGTTTTGAATTATGTCAATCCCAGAATAGTCAGTCTTTTTTATCCAGCTTTTCTCTGTTGAATTGCATGTAAGAATACTTGACAACGAATACATGTATGCGCATACATAAATCTATCAAAGAAATCACATTGTTTTGTTGGTTGCGCGTGATGCATCGTCAGCCTTCAGGCAAAAAAACGGGAGGGACGCCATGTCCGCGAAACAAAAAAAATCACCTGAAGACCTTAGAAGTGCGCGTTGGTTTGCGCCGGATGATCTTCGCGCGTTTGGGCATCGTTCACGTTTGATGCAGATGGGGCTTGATCCGGAAGACTGGGTTGGGCGCCCGGTGATTGGTATTTTGAATACCTGGTCGGAATTAAATCCTTGTCACGCCCATTTCCGGGAACGGGCCGGGGATGTGAAAAAGGGTGTGCATCAGGCGGGCGGTTTCCCGGTTGAGCTTCCGGCGATTTCGGTTGATGAATCCTTCACCAAGCCGACCTCGATGCTGTATCGCAACCTGCTGGCGATGGAGACCGAGGAAATGATCCGGTCCCACCCGCTTGACGGTGTGGTTTTGATGGGCGGTTGCGATAAAACGACGCCGGGCCTTGTGATGGGGGCGATTTCGGCCGGTGTGCCGATGATTTATCTGCCCGCCGGGCCGATGTTGCGCGGCAATTATGCCGGTAAAATCCTGGGGTCAGGCTCGGATGCCTGGAAATACTGGGATGAGCGGCGCGCCGGTAACATCAGTGACGAAGAATGGCTTGGTGTTGAAGGCGGTATTGCGCGGTCCTATGGCCATTGCATGACAATGGGCACCGCATCGACCATGACCGCCATTGCCGAAGCAATGGGGCTTTGCCTTCCTGGCGCGTCCTCCATCCCGGCACCGGATGCCGGGCATATTCGCATGTCGACCCAATGTGGTCGTCGGATTGTTGATATGGTCTGGGAAGATTTGACGCCGGAAAAAATCGTCACCCCGGAATCGGTTCGGAACTCTGCCGTTGTTGCAATGGCAACCGGGTGTTCGACCAATGCGGTGGTGCATCTTTTGGCGATGGCGCGCCGTGCCAGTATCAATCTGACCCTTGATGATCTTGATGCGCTGGGCCGCACCACGCCGCTGATCGCCAATATTCGCCCATCGGGCAAGGGTGATTATTTGATGGAAGATTTCTTCTATGCCGGGGGATTGCGCGCCCTTATGGCGCAGCTTGGCGACAAGCTTGACCTTGGTGTGACGACGGTAACCGGCAAAACGCTGGGCGAAACGCTTGAGGGGGCGACGGTTTATAACGATGACGTTATTCGCCCGTTGTCAAACCCGGTCTATCACGAAGGATCGCTTGCGGTTTTGCGCGGCAATCTGTGCCCGGACGGGGCGGTGATCAAACCGGCCGCCTGTGACGAGCGTTTCCGCAATCACAAGGGACCGGCATTGGTGTTTGACAGCTATCCCGAGATGAAAAAGGCGATTGATGACGAAAACCTTGATGTCACGCCCGATCATGTTTTGGTGCTGCGCAATGCCGGGCCGCTTGGCGGGCCGGGCTTCCCGGAATGGGGCATGTTGCCCATTCCCAAGGCGCTGATCAAACAGGGCCATCGCGATATGTTGCGCATTTCCGATGCGCGGATGTCGGGCACGTCCTATGGGGCCTGTGTGCTTCATGTTGCGCCGGAAAGTTATATCGGCGGGCCGCTCGCACTTTTGAAGACCGGCGATATCGTTCGGCTTGATCTTGATAACCGGCGTTTGGATATGCTGGTGGCCGAGGACGAGATCGAGCGTCGCCGTGCCGCATGGAAAAAACCCGAAGATCGCTATCAGCGTGGTTATGGCTGGATGTTTGGCAAGCATGTGACCCAGGCCAATGAGGGCTGTGACTTTGACTTCCTGTCGCCTGATTTTGGTAAAACCGCGGGTGAGCCGGATATTTTCTGATCCGGTTTTGATGGCCGGTAATGATTAAGTGTGAAACGAAATGGTGGCGCCCCCAACGTGCTGCCATCCACAGAATTCAAGGACTTTGACCAATGGCGCTTTCCAAGGCTGAATTGCGTGACGTGCTTTCGGGGATATCGGGCATCCTTGTCACGCCTTATGACGAAAACGGTGATGTTGCCCCGAATAAACTTTCGCCGATCATTGATCGTGCGCTGGCGGCGGGTGTGCATTTTCCGGTGGTGAATGGCAATACCGGCGAATTTTACGCGCTGACCACGGATGAGGCCATCACCATGGCCCAATCGGTTGCTGAAATGCTGGATGGTCGGGCGCCGATGCTGGCCGGGGTTGGTCGCGGTATTCGCGATGCGGTTGCGTTGGCCAAGGCATCGGCCAAGGCCGGGGCAGAGGCCTTGATGATCCATCAGCCGCCAGACCCGTTTGTTGCGCCGCGCGGTGTTGTTGATTACCTGAAACGTATTGCCGATGCATCGGATGGTTTGCCGATGATGCTTTATCTGCGCAATGATACCATCGGCACCAAGGCAATTGCCGATCTTTGTGCGGTCGAAGGGGTGGCCGGTGTGAAATGGGCAACGCCGAACCCGATGAAACTGGCCGAGGCGATTTCCGCCTGTGATCCTGATATTGTCTGGGTCGGGGGATTGGCCGAGGTTTGGGCGCCAAGTTTTTATGCCGTTGGCGCACGTGGTTTTACATCGGGTTTGATCAATGTGTGGCCTGAACGGTCGATGGCGATCCATGGCGCCCTTGAAGGTGGCGATTATGAAACCGCCCGTAAACTGATTGCAGAAATGCGCGCATTCGAAGATGTGCGCGCCGAAGAAATGAATGGCACCAATGTGACCGGTGTGAAATCGGCGTTGAAATTGCTGGGCAATGATTGCGGTGCGACCCGCCCGCCATCGGCATGGCCGCTTACCGATACACAGCATGAAAAGCTGGTTGGCTTCATGCGTCAAAATAAACTTGTGAAATAAATGCCGGGATAACCCCGGTCAAAGGAGGCACAAAATGTCCTATCATCTGACAGGAAAACATCTGATCGCAGGCCAGTGGGTAGCAGGCGAGCAGACCTTCCAGTCCGAGCCTGCCCATGGCCCGGCCAATACATTCCCGGTCGGCACCCCGGCACTGGTTGATCAGGCTGCCAAGGCCGCCGAAGAAGCGTTTTGGAGCTTTGGCTATTCCACCCGTGAAGAGCGTGCGGCGTTGCTAAACAAAATTGCTGATGAAATCGATGCACGCGGTGCAGAAATTACCGAAATCGGCACCCAGGAAACCGGCCTTCCCGAAGCCCGCCTGAATGGCGAGCGTGGCCGCACCGTTGGCCAGCTTCGCCTGTTTGCAGGCCATATTTTGGCCGGTGACTATCTGGATCGTCGTCATGACGAAGCATTGCCCGATCGTGCGCCGTTGCCGCGCCCGGATTTGCGTTTGATGCAGCGTCCGATTGGCCCGGTGGCCGTGTTTGGTGCGTCGAACTTCCCGCTGGCGTTTTCGGTTGCCGGTGGTGATACCGCCGCCGCCCTTGCCGCGGGTTGCCCGGTTGTTGTCAAAGGCCATTCCGCCCATCCCGGTACTGGTGAAATCGTTGCACAGGCGATTGACGTTGCGGTTAAGGCGTGTGGCGTTCATCCCGGCGTGTTTTCGCTTATTCAAGGCGGCAAACGTGATGTTGGTCAAAGTCTGGTGCAGCATCCGCTGATCAAGGCGGTTGGCTTTACCGGGTCGCTTGGCGGTGGTCGTGCATTGTTTGATCTGTGTGCGCAACGTCCGGAACCAATTCCGTTCTTTGGCGAGTTGGGATCGGTTAATCCGATGTTCCTGTTGCCCAAAGCCATGAGCGCGCGGAACGAAGCCCTTGCCAAAGGCTGGGCCGGGTCCTTGACCATGGGAGCAGGGCAGTTCTGCACCAATCCGGGAATTGCGGTTGTGATTGATGGTCCGGATGCCGATGCTTTTGTTGAAACGGCCAAAGCAGGCCTTGGCGATGTTGCCGCCCAGACCATGCTGACCGATGGCATGGCCGATGCGTATCGCAGTGGCGCAAAACGCATTGCCGAAACCGCAGGCGTTAAAGATGTGCTGACCACGACATGTGATCTTCGCAATGCAACGCCGTATTTGTTTGAAACCACCGGTGAAAACTGGCTGGCCAATCATGTGTTGGGCGAAGAAGTCTTTGGGCCGCTTGGTCTTGTTGTCCGGGTTAAGGACATGGCGCAAATGCGCGCGGTTGCCAAGGCACTTGAAGGTCAGTTGACCTGCACGCTTCATCTTGATGCCGGTGATGCCGCCGATGCCCGTTCGTTGATGCCGATTTTGGAACGCAAGGCTGGCCGTGTTTTGGCCAATGGTTTTCCGACCGGGGTCGAGGTTTCCGACACCATGGTGCACGGTGGACCGTATCCGGCATCGACCAATTTCGGGGCAACATCGGTCGGCACCATGTCGATCCGTCGTTTCCTGCGCCCGGTTTGCTATCAGAACATCCCGGCGGATGTTTTGCCGGCTGATCTGGCCTGATTGCCATTTGATATGACTTGGCGCGGGTGCGTGTGATCCACGGCCCGCGCATATCTACGGAGTTTCGAATATGACCGACTATGTCCTTGGCAATGCCACGCGTGACAAACTTAAACGGGTCAGCACCGCATCGCTTTGCACCGCGCTTTTTAAGCGTGGCCTGCGCAATCAGTACATTCAGGAAGTCGGGCCGGTGGCGCCCAAAGACGACAACATGGTCGGGCAGGCTTATACGCTGCGTTATATCCCGGCGCGTGAGGATCGCAATCCGATTGAAGTGTTCCGCGATCCCAACCATCCGCAACGTGTTGCTGTTGAGCAATGCCCGGCGGGCCATGTTCTTGTCATGGATAGCCGCAAGGATGCCCGTGCGGCATCCGCCGGATCAATCCTTGTTACCCGCCTGATGAAGCGCGGTGTTGTTGGTATCATTACCGATGGCGGTTTTCGTGATGCCGAAGGCATTGGCAAGCTTGATATTCATGCCTATCACAATCGTCCGTCGGCCCCGACCAACCTGACGCTGCACGAGGCCTATGACATTAATGTGCCAATCGGCTGTGGCGATGCACCAGTTTTTCCGGGCGATGTTCTGGTTGGGGACCGGGATGGCGTGGTGGTTCTTCCGGCCCATCTGGCCGATGAGATTGCCGAAGAATGCGCCGGCATGGAAAGTTTCGAAGACTTTGTTCTGGAAGAAGTTATGGCGGGCAAGTCGATCATTGGCCTGTATCCGCCAACCAAGGATGAAACCAAGGCCAATTTCGAAGCATGGCGTAAAAAAACGGGTCGTTGATCCGCTATATTTTTCTGTATATAGCGGCGAAAATGTAAAGAAGGCCGTCCGGTTTCGGGCGGCCTTTTGCATGGGGCAGCAGATTGAGCCGCAGATTGCGTGGGGGAGTGGTTTGTTGTGATGCGGCCTGTGGGGTGGGCATGTGTGGCGTGTGATGAATGAGTGACGAGTGATGGGCAACGGGCGACGGGCGACGGGCGGTCTGGCGGATCATTTGGCGACGGTCGGGATGATGATCTTTGGGGATTTGGGCGGGCCAGTTTGAAGGTCCTGTCTGGATCTGGGCGCGTGTGATGTGTGTCGCTAGGTCTTTTTGTGCCACATTATCGAATGCCGGGGGTTAGCCTTGATGTGCGGGGGGATTGGCGAAGATGCTTTCGTCATGGCGCAAAAGGCTTTGGCCAATCGCACCCTGCAATGCCAAATCCTTGTTCCAGGGCAGATGGATGATTTTGGGGCCGTTGCGCAGTTCGGGCACCTGTGCTTCGCGCAGGCCACGGTCGATTTCGGGTTCCATCAAATCATAGGCCCGTGCGCCTGACCCGGTGATCAGAATGCGTTCCGGCCCCAACAGCGCAATCAGATTGGCAATGCCATATCCCAGAACCTTGCCAGCATGGCGGAACAGATCGGCAAGGCCTTCGTCGCCGTTGCGCGCCCGTTTGACCAGATCCATCATTTGATCTTCGCTGGGATGCAGGTTGTTGGCGTTGGGCAGGTCAATCAGGCCGCTGGCATCGCGCAGGATTGCGTAATCGCCAATATAGGCTTCGATACAGCCCCGTCGCCCGCAATTGCAAAGCGGCCCGTCGGGTTGATATTTCATATGGCCAAATTCGGCCGCCGCGCCGAAATGCCCATTATAGACCGCCCCGTTCAGGACAAGTCCCATACCAACCCCGTATCCCAACATGATGACGGCGAAATCACCCTTGCCGCCAAGGTCGTTGTTTTGGGTGATGGCGGTGGCGATGCAATTGGCATCGTTCGACATCTGAACAATCCCGCCGTACCGTTCGCGCAGTGGTTTGGTGACGGCAATCTGGCGATGACGAAGGGCCGGGGACCAGATGATTTCGCCGCTATTGCTGTCGGCGACGCCCTGAATGGCGATGCCGATGCCAATCGGCGGGCGCTTTGCCAAGGTGTCGTTGTCGGCAATGAATTGATCAATCAGGTCACACAGTGTTGCGACAAGTGATGTGTCGTCAAGGTCGCGGGTATTGATGCTGTGCTGGATGCTGTGTTCGATTTCGCCCTTGAAATTTCCCAGTGCGATTTCGATCAGGTTGATGGTCAGTTTGATGCCGATGACATAGGCCGCACTTGGGACAAGATCGAGCAAAACCTTGGGGCGGCCCCGTGTGGTGCCTTGGCTGCCGGTGCTGGTCGCCGCACTTTGGGTTTCCTGCACCAATCCTTGGGCGATCAGATCCGCGGTCAGCGATGTGACGGTGGCCGGGCTTAATCCGGTGGCATTGCCGATATCAATCCGGGCCGCCGGACCATGAACGCGCAGAAAACGCAAAATGGCAATCTGCGAGGGTTGGCGCGGGGTGTCATGATCGGGGCGACGGCTCATGGGTGGGGCCTGTAACTAACTGTGTGGGGCGGGATATGAAGCGGGTCTGAATTTCAGGCCCGTTCGCGTGATATGGGCATGGCGTGATACCGGGGGATGCCGGGGCGTTCTTGGAATTTCCTTGATGCGTCCTTGGCGTCATCCTTGGCAGGGCTTTGCTGTTTGGGGTCGTGCCCTCGGAAATCGCCAAGGATTTCCGAGGGTTTTTGATGTCGCCGTTTTAAAGCAGGCCGCGTGCCGCCAGATTGGTCATCAAGGCGGTGATGCCAAATGTCCAAGGGGCAATCGCATCGGAACGATCCACCTGATTGCACAATGTGCCAAGAGACGGGGTCGAGATGGTGACAAGATCGCCCATTTCATGGGTAAAGCCCTTGCCCGGACCGCCCCGGTCATCGGTCGGGGCAAACATGGTGCCCAGAAACAGCATAAATCCATCCGGGTATTGGTGATGTTTGCCACATGCCTGTGCGGCAAGGCTTTCGGGGGATCGGCTGATCTGGCTCATGGAGCTTCCGGCGTCAAGGTGATAGCCGTCCGCGCCATCAACCGCCATTTTCAAATCGGCATTCTTGACGGTTTCAAGGGTGAATGTACCATCAAACAACCGAATGAATGGACCAATGGCACAGGATCCATTGTTGTCTTTGGCCTTGCCCAGCAAAAGGGCTGACCGGCCTTCGACATCGCGCAGATTGACGTCATTGCCAAGGGTCGCGCCAACAATGGTGCCCGTCGAATTGACGGCCAGAACGACTTCGGGTTCCGGGTTGTTCCAGTTTGAAATCGGATGCAAGCCAACATGCGCCCCGTGTCCAACCGCTGACATCGGCGGGGATTTGGTAAAGATCTCCGCATCCGGGCCGATCCCGACTTCGAGATATTGCGACCAGGCGCCTTTTTCGATCAGAACCTGTTTGATTTCGGCGGCCTTGGGCGATCCCGGTTCGATCTGGGATAAATCATCGCCAATAATACCCGTGATTTCGGTGCGGATTTGATCGGCCTTGCTGGCGTCGCCGCGGGTTTGTTCTTCGATGACGCGTTCCAAAAGGCTGGCTACAAAGGTGACCCCGCTTGCCTTGATTGCCTGAAGGTCATTGGGGCTAAGCAAATGAAGGGTTTCTGCCCCGGTACCGGGTTTTGACGCGGCGACAATATCATCAAGTGTCCCGATTAGCGGGAAATCGGATGCCTTGCCCAGTTCGGATACCAAGCCATCGCGTTCAAGAAGCTGACTGACCGTCGGGGCGAGCTTGCTGATATCGCGCAGGTTGCCCTGATCGACAAGGACAGGCGTTGGGCCCGATACCCGCGGGTCCCACACGCGACCGATCAGAATGGCGCGATCATGATCGCTTGGCAGGATATCGCGGGCAGAATTGGGGACGTGGACGGTCATTGCAGAGCCTCTTTGTTTGGGGCATTGGTGGCACCCGGTCCGGCAAGATGCATCAGGTGTTCAGGCATTTTACCAAGGATGATCATCCCCAGAACATCGTCGTGGGTAACATCCTTGGTCGGGACCGTTCCAACCAGTTTGCCGTTTTTCATGACATGCAAACGATCAGATAAATCAAACACATCATGAAGATCGTGACTGATCAACAAAATACCGAGCCCGTCGCGTTTTAACTGATCAATCAATTCGCCGACCATGCGGGTTTCATGAACACCAAGGGCGGCACAGGGTTCATCCATGATCAGGACGCGGGCTTCGAACAAAAGTGCCCGCGCAATCGCAACCGATTGACGTTGACCACCGGAAAGGGCGGAAACCGGCGATGTGAATTTCTTGAAATTCGGGTTTAGACGATGAAGGACTTCGCGGGCCTTGTGTTCCATCGCGGCATCGTCAAGAAAGCCAAACTTATCGGTGAATTCGCGGCCCAGAAACAGGTTTTGGGCAGCATCAAGATTATCGGCAAGGGCCAGGTTTTGGTAGATCGTTTCGATATTGTTGTCCCGCGCATCGCGGGCATTTTCGATTTTGGCTTCGCGGCCATCGACAATGATCTGGCCGCTATCGGCCTGATAGGCACCTGAAAGAACCTTGATCAAGGTTGATTTCCCGGCACCATTATGGCCCAGAACGCCGACCACTTCGCCGGGGTAAAGGTCAATTGAAACACCGTCAACGGCCTTGACCCCGCCAAAACTGATATGGATGTCGCGCATTTCGACCAGCGGATTTTTATCGGTGTTGCTGTTGTTGGTTTCTGGCATTTCCGGTCTCCCTTACGCGGTCGGGTCGCTGTAACGACGGTGGAAATATTTGTCACTAAAGACGGCAAGAACAAGAACAAGGCCAATCACGATGCTTTGCAATGACGTATCAACGCCGAGCAAGGCCATGCCGCTTTGCAGGCTTTGCATGACCAATGCGCCAATCAGCGCGCCGTAAATTGTGCCAAGCCCACCGGCAAGCGATGTGCCGCCAATGACCACAGCCGCGATCACACGAAGTTCGTCCAGAGTGCCAAGGTCATTACCAGCCGATTGCAGGCGGGCCGATGAAATCGCCGCACTGATGGCGCAGAGAACCCCCATCAGGGCAAAGACCGCCACGGTCATGCGTTTGACATTGATCCCGGCAAGTTCAGCAGCCTGTGGGTTGCCGCCAATGGCAAAGACATAGCGCCCGAACCGGGTGCGTTTGGCAACGATGGTCAGGACAATGGCGACAAGTGCAACAATCAAAAGCGGGATTGGAATGCCATGCGAAATCACAAGGTTTTCTGTGGTTGCCGCAATGCCGCGACTTTCAAGAATGCGTTCAGCGGCCCGTTCGGGCAGGTGATAGGCATTTAAGGTGATGACCGCAATCAGAACCAGACCCGCCTTGATCGCGGTGTTGGTGTATTCCGCCCAGATCGGTTTGACCGGGAATTCAAATGATAGCCGGCGACGTCGGTCTTTGATCGCGGCATAGATGATGGCGGCAATGGCAATGGCGGCGACGACCCAGCTCCAAGTGGCGCCAATCGTGCCTTCGATGCCGCCACCCAGCAGCATGAAATTATGATCAAGCGGGGCAACGGTGCGCCCCTGGGTGACCCACCATGCCGCCCCGCGCCAGACCAAAAGCCCGCCCAGCGTGACAATAAAGGCCGGAACCCCAAGATAGCCAACGGCAAGTCCCTGAATGCTGCCAATGGCGCCGCCAATGATCAATCCGACGATCAGGGTGATCACCCAGGTCATCGGGTGATTGTATTCGAGAAACTGTGGCAGGATATCGGATTGGACCACGCCCATGATCATGGCCAGAACGCCCAATATGGCGCCGACCGAAAGATCGATATGGCGGGTGACAATGATCAGAACCATCCCGCAGGCCATCACGGCCACGGATGCGGTTTGCACCGACAGGTTAAAGATATTTCGCGGGGTGATAAACCGGCCACCAGACGCCAGGTCAAAGCCGATCCAGATAATCAAAAGCACAACGGCCAGCCCGACAAGGCGGCGGTCGACTTCCATTTTCGCAAGTAGTCTTGTCATGTCAAAAGCTCGTCAAGCAGCGGGGCTGGCCAGAATGATAGGCCAGCCCCGGGTTTCGCAAGGTCGGAGGGAGGAGGAAACCTGCCTTAGTTACAGGCAGCGACCTTGCCGCTTGCAACGCCTTTGCAGACAACGTCTTTCGAGACCCAACCAGCATCAATCACCAGATTTAGTTTGTCTTGGGTGATGGCGACCGGAGCAAGGAAATAGGATTTCATGGTGACGCCATTCGGGCTTTGCCAATCCTGCGTGCCTTTGACGTCGCCAAGTTTGGTGCCTTTGGCAAGGTCAACGGCGATTTCGGCTGCGCGCTGGCCCAAAACGCGGGCGTCTTTCCAAACCGAAACCGTCTGGGTGCCAAGGGCAACACGGTTAAGGGCGGCATGGTCGCCATCCTGACCGGAAACCGGAATGCCTTGCATGCCCTGTGCGGAAAGGGCGGCAACAACACCGCCAGCCGTGCCGTCATTTGAGGCAACAACAGCATCAACTTTGTTATCGGCAGCGGTCAGGAATTGTTCCATGTTGCGCTGGGCGATGGCGGGTTGCCAGCTATCGGTATAGGCTTCGCCGACAACCTTGATGTCGCCGGAATCGATTGCGGCCTGAACGACTTCAAGTTGACCTTCGTGCAGGATATTGGCGTTCGGATCAGTCGGGGCGCCTTTGATAAAGACATAGTTGCCTTTGGGCTGGGCGGCGAATACGGCCTTGGCCTGAAGGCGGCCAACTTCCTTGTTGTCAAAGGTAATGTAATAGGCGGTGGCGTCTTCGATCAGGCGGTCATAGCCAACAACCGGGATGCCTTCGTTGGTTGCCTGCTTTACTGCGGCACCAATTGACGAGGAATCCTGTGCCAGAACGATCAAGGCATCTGCACCGCGCGAAATCAGGCTTTCGATATCGGAAAGCTGTTTGGATGGCGAGCTTTGGGCATCGGCGCTGATATATTGCGCGCCAGCGGCTTCGAGGGCTTTGACCATCGCGGCTTCGTCGGTTTTCCAACGTTCTTCCTGGAAGTTCGACCAGCTAACGCCAACGATCAGATCATCGGCAAAAGCATTGGCAGAAAACAGTACTGCACCGGCCAGTGCGACCGAGGAGAGGAGCTTTTTCATTTGTTTCTTCCCTGAATGATATGTGTCTTGCGGTAACATTTATTTTTATTGTCGAAAAAATGTTGACGCCTTCGGTCCGTCCTGTCAAATTTTTTTTAATGAACAAATTAAAAAACTCGCTTTAAAGGCTAAATAAGCCCCGTTTAACACATTCAAGGTTGGGTTAAGGGAGTGATTGGTTTGATGCAGCGCAGCATTTAATTTGGCAACCTAAAAAATTAAAACAGGTCAGGAACGTCATGACAGCGAGTTACCACGACATCGGCGGAAAATCGGTCCTTGTGACCGGCGGCGCGTCAGGGATCGGGGCGTCTATTGTTAGGGCCTTTTGTGCGCAAGGTGCGCGGGTTGGTTTTTTTGATATTGATGATGAAGCAGGTGCAAAGCTTTGTGATGAAATCGACCGCGACCTGAATGTCAGGCCGGTTTATGCGTCGCTTGATTTGCGTGATCAATTCAAGATTCCCAAGGCAATTACGGAAATGTCGGCAAAGATCGGCGTGGTGGATGTTCTGGTCAATAATGCCGCCCGTGATGATCGGCACACCCCGGCCGAAACCGGACCGGATGAATGGCGTGACAAGCTTGACGTTAATCTGAGCCATCAGTTTTTCTGTTCACGCGCGGTGGCCAAGGGCATGGCCGAAAAAGGCGGGGGCAGTATCATTAATTTCAGTTCGGTCAGTTATTTGATGGGGTTGCCCGATCTGGTTGGCTATGAAACCGCCAAGGCCGGGATCATCGGTATGACGCGGGCATTGGCACGCGATTGGGGGGGCGATGGCATTCGGGTCAATACGGTTATTCCGGGCTGTATCATGACGCAGCGCCAGCTTGATCTTTGGATCACGCCCGAGGACGAAGAACGCATACAGCAACAGCAATGCGTCAAACGTCGGCTTGTCGGCGATGATGTTGCGCAGATGGTGCTTTTCCTGGCATCAGATGTTTCATCGGCGTGCAGTTCACAAAGCTTTATCGTTGATGGTGGACTTGTCTGATAGTCTGCTGGCGCGTGCATAAATACGTGCTAAAACGCCTGCTAATATCATCCCGCCATCTTGCCATCCCGCTTCCCGCAGACAGAGTCCATTATGCCCCAATCCCGATCCATCCCCAATGCAATCACCATTGACGAAAAAGCCAATCCCTATCGCGATTGTATTCAGGGGCTTGCCAATCAACCGATCACGGTGATCGGGTTGTTGCGTGATGCGGTAAATGAAAATCCCGTGGTTGTGCGGGATCGTCATTTTGTGATGCCCGAAATTCGCGATGTTGTTGGGCGTTTGGTTGAAAACCGGCCCCGGATTGCGATTATCGGCGGGGCACCGGATCATCCGGCGCATTTGCTGGATCGGCCACAGGCCTTGATGGCGGCAATCCGCATTTGGGAAAGGGGCGGGGTGCCGTTTTTGTTTCATGTGCCGGTTATTTGTGACGGCACCGCGCAGAACAATATCGGCCAAAGTTATTCACTGGCATCGCGCAATCATACGGCGGCGGCGGTCAATATCACCTTTGAAGGGCACAGCTATCACGCGGCCTATGTGATTGCCGGATGTGACAAATCGCCCGCCGCCGTGGTGGCCGGATTGGCGTCTGCCGATCAGGCGCGCGCCTATCGCGGTGATCAGGCCCCGGTTTGGGCGGTGTTTGCGCCATCTCATGTGCTTAAGGGCGGTGAAATTCCCGACGGAACGCGACGCCTGCTTGATAAAATCGCCGATGATGCCGACCGGGCCGGGCATGATGACCTTGGGTCTGATATCCGGGAAAACATGCGCTATATCTTGCAATGTACATCCGACGAAGCCTTTGCCGGATTGCTGGATCGTGCAAGGTTGCTGGGCATTGTTGATGGCAAAATGGAACGCCGGGTGCTTGACGAATTGGCCGGGGCGACCTGTGATTCCAAGGGTGGGATTTGTGCCTTTAACGGCACGGGCAATTCATCGCGCACCATGTTGGCCGCCTTTGGCCTGACGCCGCCGGAATTGGAACTTTTGACCGATGTGCCGCCCTATGCCGCCGTAGCGGCGGGGATTGATGCGCTGTTTGGGGTGTTCAATAAACCCGAATATGCGATTAGCAATCTGTTAAAACGCAACTTTGCCAATTTTGTGCGTATTCATAATGCGACGGGTTCCAGCAGCAATATGTTGCTGCATCTGCCGTTCATGATGCGCTATGCCGGGTTTGATGTGACGGTTGATGATTATCAGAATGTCCGCCTTAACACCCCGGTGCCGGAAATCTTCGCCCATAGCTTAACCGAAAATCGCGATACCTTTGTTCTGGCCCAGCAAATGGCCGAGGGCAAAAATCGCGGCATGGAAAGCATTTATCGGGTTTTGGTCGATCTTGGTGTCGCGATGGATCTGGATGCGCCGACGGTGCTTGGCAAAACATGGGGTGAACGGATTGCGGGACTTGATAACCCGGTCGATTTGTCGCTGGGTGATAAATCGGTTATCCGGGCAACGCCGATACGCGCCCGGTCCGGCGTTGATGTTTTAACCGGCAGTTTTTTTGAAAATTGTGCGGTCAAGACATCGGGGATGAGCGACCATTTGATCGAACATTTCGACGATCACGTTTTCATCGTGCGTTACTATGAAAATGAACATGTTTGTAATGCGGATTTTGCCTCGCCCGATCTGGTGACGCGGTTGATTGAAACCGATGGCGTGGATGAAGACCTTATCGCGGCCATTGTTGCGCGCAACGGCGGCAACCGGGTTGATATGGCAGCCCCCAAAGACATGCTGGCACAGGGGCATTTGTCCTTTGCCTTTGTCATTGGCGGGCAGGGACCAGAGGCCTATGGCATGCCGGAAATGTTTTCCCCGTCGCAGAATTTGCGCCATCACCGCATTCTTGAAGCATCGAGCATGTTGATCACCGATGGGCGTTATTCCGGTGTCACCAAGGGCGCCTGTATTGGCCATATGGTGCCCGAGGCATTTGTCGGCGGCGGTATCGGCCATTTGCGTGATGGCGATGTGTTGCGGCTTGATCTGACGAAAAATACGCTGGATTGGCTGGATCGTGATGCGTTTCTTGCCGGTCGTGATATTGCAGGAAGCCCGGTTGATGTTGCGGATCGTGCCGCCCTGTTTGCCGAACGGCAAAAACGCATGGTCGCGCGGCAATTTGATATCGCGGCCAGCAATGTGATGGATCACGTCTCGAATGCATCGCGCGGTATTGTACCCGGTGTCGTCGATCGCCGGGCGGTTAATCCGTTATAGGAACAAATGGTGCCGGGATAAACGGGCGTTGCAGGATGATCGGTTTTTCACCTTCATCCTGCTGATCTATTTGATCCATCTGATCCATGCCCATTTGGCCGGGGTGTTCCTGTGCGGCACGACTTTCGCCCAGCAGATAGGCCGTCATGCAAAGCCCGGCCCCGGCAAGGATCAGGGCATGGCCGATATGGTGCGAAAGATGGTGATATCGCATCATCATGTTTCCTTGTGCGGGGCAGGCATTGTTATGCCCCAGATGGTATTGACGGCGGTGTGTCGGGCAGGGCATTGGCCGGTGTGGCATCGCCGCCCAGGGCCTGATACAGCGTGATCAGATTGGTGATGCGATCCAATTGGTTTTCAAGAACGGATTCTTCGGCGGTACGACGGGTTTCCTGGGCATCCAGCCAATCTTGCATGGCAACCGCACCGGACCGGAACCGGGTTTCGTAAATCCGTTCGGCATTGCGCGCAGCATCAAGCGCGGCTTCAAGGCGCTGGGCGCGGCGTTCATATTGCGTGCGCGCCGAAAGCGCATTTTCCACATCATTCATGGCTTCATAGGTGGTTTGGCGGAATTCGGTGATGGCCTGTTCGTATTCGGCCTCGGATACTTTGATGTTAAGTTGTCCCTGGTTCCAGTTCAGGAATGGCAGGGCCAGGCTGGCGCCCAATGTGCCAATCGGGTTTTGCAGGAAATCGCGCAACTGATCGCTGCTGGTGCCAAGCTCACCGGTCAGGGTGACGGTCGGAAGCAGACTTGTTTTGACCGAATTCAAATCCGAAACGCTTTCTTTTAAGCGCAATTCAGCCGCACGGACATCGGGGCGGCGTGACAGCAATTCGGATGGCAGGCCCGGTGCCACATCGGGCAAGGCCCCGGATGGCAGGGTGGTGCGTGTAATGGCGATATCGCCCGGCGCACGGTCAAACAGGATCGACAGCGCATTTTTGGTTTCGGTCAGGCTTTGTTCAATCTGGGTATAATCGGCACGCTGGCTTTCAAGGTTCTGACGGGCTTCGAATAATTCCAGCGACGATGTTGATCCCGATGCATATTGCACATCGACAAGATCAAGGGTCTGCTGGGCGTAATCGATGCTGGCCTGTGCAATATCAAGGCGTTGCTGATAATAAACCGCCTGCCAGTAAAGGGTGGCAGTGGTGCCGATCAGGGAAAGAGCGGTGCTTTCGCGGTCTTCAAGCGTTGCCAGTGCTTCCCAGCGTGCGGCATCGTAATCATGGCCAAGCTTGCCCCAAAGATCGAGTTCGTAACTGATCCCGGCATTGGTGCCAAAGCTTCGCGTGCTGCCGTTATTTTCATCAAGTTGACGCGAAACAGATGTATCTGCACCTGCGGAAAGATCGGGATACAGGTCATCCTCGGCAAGGCCGGCGGTCAGTTGTGCCTTGCGGACCTTGATCGTGGCAGCCGCCAGATCATTGTTGCGTTCAAGCGCGCGCGCGACCAGTTCATCAAGCTTGGCATCATCGAAATTCTGCCACCAGTTTTGGCTGTCGATGATGGGGGTTGGTGTTGTTGCGCTATCGCTTGTTGCCGTTGTTGTGGCGGCGCCATTCCAGCTGTTCTGTCCCGCTATATCGGGGCGGGAATAGCGGGTTTCGGTCAGGCTGCTGCACCCGGCAAGGGCGATCATTGACAGAATGGTGCCGGTTTTCAGAATATGCGTGATCATTTTTATTTCTCCGTCAGTCGCGCGACAGGGCATCGACCGGATCAAGCCGGGCGGCACTGCGGGCAGGCAGGAAGCCAAACGAAATCCCGATCAGGGTCGCGCAGGCAAAGGCACCAACGATTGATGTTGTCGAATAGACCATCGAAAATGAACTGCCCATCACATCGAACAGAACGCCGATGCCAAGGGCGGTCAAAACGCCCAATGCGCCGCCAAGGATACAGACCAGAACGGCCTCGATCAGGAATTGACGCAGAATGTCGCTTTGACGCGCGCCAACCGCCATGCGAACGCCGATTTCACCGGTGCGTTCTGTGACCGAAACCAGCATGATATTCATAACCCCAATGCCCCCGACAATCAGCGAAATCACCGCGATTGATGAGATTAAAAGCGTCATGGTCTGGGTGGTTTTTTCGATGGTTTCACGGATGGTATCGGTGTTGATGGTAAAGAAGTCTTTTATCCCGTGTCGCTGGGTCAAAAGGCTTTCGATATTTTGCTGGGCCAGTGCGGTTTGCACATTGTCATCAATGCGCACCGTGATGCTGCTGAGGTAATTTTGCCCCAGAATACGGGTGAGCGCAGTGGTATAGGGCACCCAGATGTTCAGGCTGTCGTTATTGCCAAATGTGCTGTCTTTGGGCGCGGTGACACCGATGATGCGGACCGGCACGGTGCCAAGGAAAATGACCTCGCCCAGTGCATTTTCCCCATTTGGAAACAGTTTTTCACGGGTGTTGTCATCAATGATGGCATCCTGGGCGCGTTTTTCGACAGCAAGGTTGTTAAACCAGATGCCATTGGCCATTTCATAACCGCGCACCCGGTAGTAATCCATACCGACCCCGGAAACAGCGGCATCGACTTCGATATTGCCGTAACGCAGGGTGACGGTGCTTGAAACCTTTGGCGTGACGCTGTCGACGTAATACTGGGTGGCCAGAACATTGGCATCGGCCGCGGTCAGGGTTCGGATTTGATCGGCATCACGATCACCAAAATCCTTGCCGCGCATGACGTCAATTGTATTGGTCGCGATTGAGCTGATATCAGAAAGAATTCGGTCTTGTGACCCTTGGCCAAGGGCAACGACCGATACCACCGATGCAATGCCGATAATGATGCCAAGCATGGTCAGGAAAGTGCGCAGGCGATGCGCATTCATGGCGACCAGCGCCATTTTGAAGGCTTCGTTGAACCGGTCTATTTCCGCACGGATGCGCGATGATTTCTGGACAAAGGTTTCGGCAGGTTTGCGCGACGTGGAAGACGCATTTGCCTGAAATTGCTGTTCATCACGAATGATTTCGCCATCGCGGATTTCAATAATGCGTTCGGCATGGGCGGCAACATCGTGATCATGGGTGACCAGAATAACCGTATGACCATCGCGGTGCAGATCCCGCAGCAATTCCAATGTCTGGGCGCCGCTTTGGCTATCAAGTGCGCCGGTTGGTTCATCGGCCAGAATGACATCGCCACCATTCATCAGGGCGCGCGCGATACTGACACGTTGCTGTTGTCCGCCGGAAAGTTGGCCGGGACGGTGATGAATACGATCACCAAGTCCGACACGGGTCAGAATATCCATCGCCCGGTCGCGCCGGGTTTCGGTATCAAACCCGGCATAGATCGACGGGACTTCGACATTGCCCAATGCGCTTAGGTCCGACAGAAGGTGATACCGCTGAAAGATAAAGCCGAAATATTCGCGCCGAAGGGCGGCCAGTTCATCGGGTTCCAGATCGCCGGTCAGACGGCCATTAACGCGATATTCCCCGCCCGTCGGGCGATCCAGACAACCCAGAATATTCATCAGGGTCGATTTTCCCGACCCGGACGCGCCAATGATTGCGACCATTTCACCACGTTCAATGGTCAGGTTGATGCCTTTAAGAACGGCAATGCGTTCCTCGCCGGCCGGATAGTGGCGCCATAAATCACGGATTTCAATCAGCGGCGCAGTTGTTGTGTCAGGGGTGATCTGGTTCATGGCTAGAACATCCCCCCGGGACCACGACGGACCGATTGGCTTGACGCCGTGGCGCCGCTTGTCGCGCCGATCACAACATCATCAGTTTCGGAAATGCCATTTATGATTTGGGCGTCGATATTGGTGTTCAGCCCGACGGTGACAGGTTTTTCAATCGCGTCGCCTTTTTCATCAAGAACCCGCACACTATAATTGCCATTGGTGTCGGGGCCGATCAGGGCCGCAGATGGTACGATCAGGGCATTATCGACATCATTTAGGGTAATGATGACTTCGGCCGTCATCCAGACGCGCAAACGGTGGTCCGGGTTGTCGATATCAAACAGGCCGTTGTAATAGACCGCGTCATCATCGGTGTTGTCGTCATCGTCTTCGATCCCGTCCGGGGCCGGTTCGATGGCGCGCAGCGTGCTTTCATATTTGGTGGTCCGATCCCCCAGAATGGTAAAGCTGACCGGTTGACCTTCGTGTACGCGGATAACGTCAGCTTCGGATATTTCGGCCTCGACCGTCATGGTATCAAGCTGGGCCAGTTTGATGATGGTCGGGGTTGATTGCGCGGCATTGACGGTCTGGCCTTCCTTGACCGCAAGGGCAACAACGGTGCCATCCATCGGGGCGCGGATTTCGGTATAGCCAAGATCGATTTGTGCGGTGTCGAGTGCGATTTTTGCCTGATCGATTTGCGCCTTGAGGGCGGTAATTTCGGCCTTGGTTACGGCAAGGGTTGCCTCGGCGGCATCAAAATCTTCTTGTGGGGATGCGTCAAGGGCACGCATTTTTTTCTGGCGTGTGTAATCCAGTTGCGCCTGTCTCAGTTCTGCCTGTTTGGCGGCAAGCTGTGCGGTGACATTGGCCAAGGCGGCCTCGGCATCGAGCAGGTCGTTTTGTTGGGTTGATGGATCGATTTCCGCGATCATATCGCCTTCCTTGATGTGATCACCCAGATCGACATGCAAGGCGGTGATTTGCCCGGAAACCTGTGCGCCGACGCTGACCAGTTTGGATGCGGTGATTGTGCCGCTGGCCAGAACCGTATCGGCAAGATGGCCGATACGGGGTTTGGCGGTGACATAGCCGATTTTGGTTTCTGGCGGGAACAGCCAGGCTTGTGCCATCCATCCGGCAACCAATATGGCAATAAGGGCAATTACAATGTTGCGCGCAGTCTTTTGTGGTTTTGTCATCGGGCTTTCAGATCCTGAGATGAAACATGTCAGACGGCAATGTGCCGCGTGACACCCCAGACATAGCAAGTCGTTTGTCAGATGGGGGTGAGCGGGGTGAAAATGATGTGTAAGGAATGTGTAAAGTCCGGCATGGGTGCCTTTTGTTCGGGATTTTCCACGCTAGAATGTCATCATGCATATGAATGAACCCGCATTTTGAAAGATCCGCATCCTGTGACCAGAATTCTGCTTGTTGATGACGATGTCGAACTTGGCACGATGCTGGCCGAGTATCTTGAAGGCGAGGGATTTGACATCACCAATGCCTTTAACGGTCAGGACGGCCTGCGTCTGGCGCTGGACGGGGGGGCAGACGGGGCGTTTTCTGTGGTGTTGCTTGATATCATGATGCCGGGCATGGGCGGGATAGAGGTGCTGCGCGAATTGCGGACCCAAAGCCGGGTGCCGGTCATCATGTTGACCGCCAAGGGCGATGATGTGGACCGTGTGGTCGGGTTGGAACTTGGTGCGGATGATTACATCCCCAAGCCCTATTACCCGCGTGAATTGGTGGCGCGCATTCGGGCGGTTTTGCGCCGTGCAGAACCGATCAATGATAACCGCAGCAAAGGACATTCCAACGACAAGGGCGGTGAAAAGGACGATGAAGTCGTGCTTGGCAAGTTACGCCTTAATACCGCGCGCCGGGTTGCGGCATTTAATGCAATTGAAATGGAATTGACAGTTTCGGAATTCAATCTTTTGGAAGTTCTGATGCGGGCGCGGGAAAGGGCATTATCGAAAAACGAATTGTCGATGAAAGTCTTGGGCCGCCCGCGCGAGGTTTATGACCGATCAATTGACGTTCATATGAGCAACCTGCGCCAGAAACTGCAATCTGTCAGCAATGATGCCGGTTTGATCGAAACCGTGCGCGGGTTTGGCTATCGATTGAGGCAGGACATATGAGGGGCCGTTTATTTTGGAAAATCCTGATCGGGTTTTCCCTGACCTTTACGGCCATCTGGCAGGGGGTATGGTTGCTGTTCACGATTTATGGTGGCCCGCCGACCCCCTATCATATTGGGTATCTTAAGGAAACGGCACGCGGTTATATCGAAACAGCCGCGCGCATTGTCGAGGCCGAGGGACTTGGCCCGCTGGAACAGGCGATGGCCTATTGGCCGCAATCTGAACGGGATCGGCTTTCCCTTGAGCCGGTGATTGATGGCGCGATGATAAATGCGGCCCCTGCGCCGGAAGACCGGGTCGAAGATATCAAGGTAAACGGCTTTTTGGCCCGTGATGCTATCAGCCCGGTCGGTTTGCTGGTGCATTTGAAATTTGATGTTGCTGATATTGTGGCCGAAATCCCCGATCGTGGACGGTTCAGCGTGCCAACCCCGCTTGTCATTGCCGGGATTATCGGTGGATTGATCTTTAGCGGTGTTTTGGCGTGGTATCTGGCCCGGCCTATCCGACAGTTGCAAGAAGGGTTTGAGAGGCTTTCGACCGGTGATTTAACCTGGCGACTGGGCGAAAAGATTGGCCGCAGGCGCGATGAAATTGCCGATTTGGCACGTGATTTTGATGTGATGGCCGTGCGCCTGCAACAATTGATCGAGGCGCGGGATCGGTTGTTAAATGATGTGTCGCATGAATTGCGGTCGCCTTTGGCGCGGATGCAATTGGCCGTCGGACTGGCGCGCCAGAAACCGGACCGGATCGAGGGGTCGCTGGATCGGATCGAAAAGGAAACCGTTCGTTTGGACGAATTGGTTGGGGAACTTTTGACCCTGTCACGTGCGGAAAGCGGTGCCAGTCAAAACCAGACATGGCTTGATATCGATCATTTGCTGGGCCGGGTTGTTAGCGATGCAAGGTTCGAGGCAGATGCCACCGGGATCAAGGTGCAGACCAACCTTGCGATCAAACGCAATTGGCAGGGCGAGGTGCCGGTGGTTATCGGCAATGCCGAATTGTTGCGCCGTGCATTTGAAAATATTGTGCGCAATGCGTTGCGTCATTCGCGCGAAGGGCAGTTGGTCCGGATTTCGGCCGAGGCCGATATGGATCAAAAGGTGTTCTGCATTACGATTTCCGATCAGGGGCCGGGCATTCCGGCCGAACAATTGGAAAATATGTTTGAACCGTTTATTCGCGGTGAACCGGGGATAAATGGCATCGGGTTCGGGTTGGGGTTGTCGATTGCGCGGCGTGCGATTAAAGCCCATGGCGGCGAGATTGCCATCCATAACCGGGACGAAGGCGGATTGCATGTTCAGATCACATTGCCCTTTACCCTGCGCGTACAGGATGAATGAATGGGCCATAATCTGTGATGATTTTGTGTCCGGTCCGGTCTTGGGCCTTGCGCAAACGCAATGATTTGATAACTCAACAGGAAAGCCAAAATCAGGTCTTGATATCAAACATCCGCATTCTCAAGGAGAGCCACTATGACAAACAGCCTGACCGTGACAACGCCGGACGGAAAATTTGACGCCTATGTTGCCATGCCGGCCAAACTTCCGGCACCTGTTGTGGTGGTTATTCAGGAAATATTTGGCGTAAATCCCGTGATGCGCGGCATTGCCGATGATTACGCCAAACAGGGCTATATTGCGGTGTGTCCGGATCTGTTTTGGCGGATCGAACCGGGGATTAACATCACCGACCAGACCGAAGCAGAATGGAAACAGGCGTTTGGCTATTATCAGGCATTCAATGTCGATAAGGGTGTCGAAGACATCGCAGCCACAATGGCGCAAGCGCGCAAGATTGACGGAGCCAATGGCAAGGTCGGTGTTGTTGGTTTCTGTCTTGGCGGTCTGTTGACGTTTTTGTCGGCAACGCGCACCGATGGCGATGCCTTTGCGGTCTATTACGGCGGCGGGATGGATAATTACGTCGGCGAAGCGGATAATATCAAACAGCCGGTGATCATTCATCTTGCCGGGAATGACGAATATATCCCGGCCGAGGCACAGGATGTGATCAAGGATGCGCTGGCGGATCATTCCCTGACAGAGCTTCACTTTTATCCCGGTCGGGATCATGCCTTTGCGCGTAAGGGTGGGGCGCATTACGACAAGAATGATGCTGAAACCGCCAATGCGCGTACGGCCGAATTCTTTAGGGCCAATCTGGTCTGATCAATGCCGATTAACAGCATCAAGGGTCGCAAATTTGCGGCCCTTTTTGTTTTGCAGGTTATTTTGGGGATTGATGGATCGTTGCTGGACGGTGCTTTGTTTTATTTGTATGAGGAAAGCATAACAACTGTGGCCGACCGTGCCGCAGATCAATGATATCAGGAGGATCGGATAAAATGAAATTGTTGCGTTTTGGTGTGCCGGGATCGGAAAAGCCGGGATTGCTTGATCAGGATGGCGTCATCCGTGATCTTTCGGGCGTGATTGACGATATTAATCCCGATACCATTTCCGATGCGGTTTTTGCCAAGATCGCCGCCCTTGACCCGGCCAGTCTTCCGGCAGTTTCGGGTGATCCACGCATTGGATCTTGCGTTGCCAAGCCGGGAAAATTCATATGCATCGGATTGAATTATTCCGACCATGCGGCCGAGGCCGGGATGGAAGTCCCGCCGGAACCGGTGGTGTTTTTCAAGGCAACTTCGGCGGTTTGTGGCCCGAATGATAATGTTGAAATTCCACGCGGTTCGGAAAAATCCGACTGGGAGGTTGAGCTTGGCATCGTGATTGGCAAGGAAGCCAAATACGTAACAAAGGCCGACGCCCTTGATCATGTTGCGGGGTATTGCGTGGTCAATGATATGTCCGAACGCGCCTTTCAGCTTGAACATGCCGGGCAGTGGGTAAAAGGCAAAAGCCACGATACCTTTGGTCCGATTGGGCCGTGGCTGGTGACGCGCGACGAGGTTTCTGATCCGCAAAATCTTGGCCTTTGGCTGGAACTGAACGGCGAGCGGGTTCAGGATGGCAGCACATCGACCATGGTTTATGGTGTGGCGCATCTGATCAGCTATTTGTCGAACTTTATGAGCCTGCAACCCGGTGACGTCATCACCACCGGCACCCCGCCCGGTGTTGGTATGGGCATGAAGCCGCAACGTTTCCTGAAACCCGGTGATGTCATGGAGCTTGGCGTTGAAGGGTTGGGGTGCCAGCGCCAGACGACGGTTCAGGCCTGAAGGTATAGAATGGCTGAAAATGAAAAGCCTCGCAGCAAATGCCGCGGGGCTTTTTTAAAGGGATCAGGCGTTTGCCATGGCATCAAGTTCCTGCCGATGGGCGTGAAGTTTGTGGAAAATGCCATAGCGCCGGTCATGGGCGATTTTGGCCGTTTGATCCGGGGCATGAACCGTTTCCTTGCCCGCCATTTGACGCGATGCAACGGCAAGACCGCCATCGGGATCAAGGGCGGCAGCACCGAGCATGGCCGACCCCAGCAAGACCGGTTCAGCGCAATCGGACATCACGACATTGCAGCCGGTGACATCGGCATAAAGTTTGACCAGAACCGGGCTTGCAGTATGGCCGCCACTTAGATGGATATGTTTGATGTTATATCCCGTGGCGTTTAGGGCATCGATGATATGGCGCGTGCCATAGGCAATCGCACAGGTGGTGGCCCAGTAAAGATCAAGGAAGCTTTCCTCGCCTTGGTCAAGGCTTAGCCCGGTGATAACACCCAATGCTTCGGAATCGGCCAATGGGGATCGGTTGCCGTGGAAATCGGGCAGAACATGCAGGCGCGGGGCCAGATCGGGTGTTTCCATCATGCGCGGCAAAAGCTTTTGCCCGGCCAATTTATGGGCATCGCGGCCCATGTCATGGGAAAACGGATGCATGGCGACAATATGATCAAGCAAGGCGCCGGTGGCCGACTGCCCGCCTTCGTTTAGCCAAAGACCCGGTGCAATCGCGCCAAAATACGGACCCCAGACGCCTTTGATAAAGCGTGGTTCGCTTGATAGCGCCATATGGCAGGTCGATGTCCCGGCAATCATGGCAAACCGTTCATCAAGATTGCCATCAAGATATTCACCCAATGTGCCAAGCGCACCGGCATGGGCATCAATCAGGCCCGCCCCGACGACGCAATCGGTGGTCAGGCCAAGATCAAGGGCCCCCTGTTTTGACAGATTGCCGATCAGATCGCCAACGCCCAAGGCCTTGCTGTCCATCCCGATTTTGGCGGGGAAATCATCAAGCCCGACCTGATCGAGAAATTCACGATCCCATGGTGCATCCTGATGGGCCAGATAGGTCCATTTGCAGGTGACGGTGCAGCACGACCGGTCGTTGCTGTTGGTGGCGCGATAGGACAGGAAATCAGCCAGATCATAGGCGACACCCATTTTATCCCAATTCTGGCGATGATGACGTTTCAGCCACATCAATTTGGGCAATTCCATTTCGGGGGACATGGTGCCGCCGATGTATTCAAGCACCTTGGCGCCGGTTTTGGTGCATTCTTCGGCCTCGCGCACGGCACGGTGATCCATCCAGACGATGACATCCCAATTATCGGCACCGCCCGGCGTGACACCAAGCGGGCGATTATCCGTATCGCGGATCACAAGCGAGCAAGTGGCATCAAACCCAATGGCTGCGACCTGATCGGGGGCGGTATTTGATTTTGCCATGGCATCGCGAACAGACTGGCAAACGGATTGCCAGATGTTTTCCGAATCCTGTTCGACAAAGTCGGGCTTTGGCTTGTTCATGGCGATAGCATGCGCCGCACTGCCAAGCAGTTTTCCGTCTCGATCAAAGACGCCTGCGCGTGCGCTGCCGGTGCCGACATCAACGCCAATGATGACTTTTTCGCTAAGCTTCATTTGATTTCCCTCCCGCAGGGCCGGTTGTTCGGGGCCATGTTTTACGGCGGTCCCGATCCCGGCTATGGGCGATTTTCACGCCTGTTTTTCACCGCAATATAATCACGTTGCAGGTAATTGAGCAAAAGTGCAGTGTTTGGTCAAATGTTCATTTTGATTGACGGCGATATTTGCGATTGTATAGGGTTTCATAATCCAATCCAACGAAGCCAGGTTTAACATGGCCCCCGGAAATGTCCGAAATAATGCCCAAAGCCCTGCATCAGCAACAATCCTGAGCGGCAAGATCGCTGTTTTGTTTGATTGTGACGGTGTTCTTGTTGACAGCGAGCCTATTTCGCTGGCGACGCTTGTGGATGTTCTTGATCATTTTGGCGCGCCGCTTGGCCAGTCGGAAGTTGCCAGGCGTTTTACCGGGCGATCCAGTGCGGCGCCCATCGAACATATTCACACCGAAACCGGGCGCGATATCACCGACGAATTCAAACCGTTCTTTTATGAACGGCTATTTGCCCGATATGATTTTGAACTTCGCAAAACGCCGGAAATTGAAACCGTCCTGAAGGCGTTGAAGGATCGCAATATTGCGTTTTGCATTTCTTCAAGCAGTTCCATGCAACGCCTTGACCGTACGATGGCGGTGACCGGGCTTGGTCATTGGTTTGGTGATCAGATTTATAGTGCCGATTTTGTCGCCAATGGCAAACCTGCACCGGATCTGTTTTTATATGCGGCAAAGAAAATGGATGTTCGCCCCGAACAGGCGGTGGTGATTGAAGATTCCGTGGCCGGGGTTAAGGCCGCGGTGGCCGCAGGCATGACATGCATCGGATATGTTGGCGGTGGCCATTACGAGAAAGATCGCGATGATGCCCGAACGCGGCTTTATGATGCCGGGGCGGATATTGTTTTTGACAATATGCGCGATATTGCCGATCTGATCCGGTCGGCTGACGCGGGTGAAGGCTAAAAGGTGGTTTTATCTTTGTCGAAGCAGGCTTTGATAGCGGGCCTGACTTTGGCTTAGATGGTCGCGCATTGCCTGACGGGCGGTTTCGGCATCGCGGGCGGCAATGGCATCAAAGATGCGATGGTGTTCGGCCAGAATTTTTTGCATATAGTTTTTCTGGTCTTCGACCTCGGGCGGGCGACGGCGCAATTGCGCGCGCGGGATCGTTTTATCGCCCAGATGTTCCAGAAATTCGGCATAGCGGCGGTTATTTGTCGCGTCTGCAATGGCGCGGTGAAATTCGAAATCGGCCTTTTCGGTCGGATTGCCTTTTTCAAACTGATCGGTCATTTCCTGCAGGGCTTCGTAAATCTTGGCCTGTTGTGCGGCGGAACTGCGCGCACAGGCAAGGCCGGCGGCCTCGATCTCGACCGCCATGCGCAGTTCAAGAATTTCCAGCACATCTGAAATTTGCGCCGAATCGACGGCAAAAATTGTGTCGCCCAATTTGCGCGGGCTGGGCGCCAGCACAAACACACCGGCCCCTTGACGCGGTTCAAGCAGCCCGTCGGCCTTTAGGGCGGCGATGGCTTCGCGGACCACGGTGCGGCTGACACCGAATTGTTCGGTCAGAACCGGTTCGGTCGGCAATTTGCTGCCTGGCGTGCGCATGCCGCTTTCAATTTCGTGGCGCAGACTTGCAATGACCTTCTCGGTCAGCGTAACTTTCCGTGGCGCTTTCCGCGCAGGGGTGATGCTCATTTTCCTGCTCTGCAAATCCGGTATGATCTGAACCAGATGTTAAGAGTGGCAATTGTTAATAGTGACATACCTAACATCTTGAAATAGTCCTATTATGTTGGTGGCGCAAAGTCATCATATGATTTCTTAAGACATTAAACGAGGCGGCATGATGGGCAAACAGTCCGAAGCGGAATATCTATGGAATAGCGGCCCGTTTCGGGTTGGAATTGTCCCCCGTGGCGGGGCGATTTCGCGGATTGACTGGGTGCGTCCCGATGGCGATGGGGTGATCAACCTTTTGCGTCCGGTTGACGAATTTTCACTGACATCGGGTAACCCATCGCATTTGGGGTGCTTCCCGATGGTGCCGTTTGCCAATCGGCTTGGATATGCGCAGTTTGACTTTGATGGCAAAACCATCAATGTGCCGGCCAATCGTGCGCCGGATCCGCATGCCATCCATGGTTTTGGCATTTCAGCGGTTTGGGAAATTGAACGCCCGACAATCGATACCATCCGGTTCAGTCACAAACATGATGATCCGCAAACCGGTTTTTCCTATACCGCCTGGCAGGAAATCACAGTTGCGAACGGATCAATTTCAATTGAAATCGGCGTGCGCCATCTTGGCCGTGAACCGATGCCCTATGGGATTGGGTTGCATCCGTGGTTCCCGGCGGGCGAAGATGCATCGGTCCGTTTTATTGCCGCCGATTGCTTTGGCACCGACGACGGTAAATTGCCGACCACCCGCACGGTGATTGACCTTGGGCGGGACTTTTCCGATGGCAAAATGATCCGCCATAACAAGGGGTTGGATGTGCATTATAGCGGCTGGCACGGGGCCGTGGAAATGACATGGAAGGATCGCCAGCTTAGTCTGTTGCTGGAAGCCAGTGATACGCTTTCGAACCTGCAATTTTATATTCCGGAAAACGGCGAAACATTCTGTGTTGAACCGGTATCGCATGTGCCCAATGTTCATAATCGGCCGGAACTTAAGAAATTCGGGGATGTCAGGGTGCTGGGGTATAACGATACGATTTCTGGTACCATGACATTGACGCCCGGTCTTTTGGCGCGGTCCGATGACAGCCTTGTCGATGACGCTGAAGAACCCGTTGGGCGGCGCGATTATTCATTGGTTGATTGATTGCCGCCCCTTTACCCAGTCAGAGTTTGCCGATAAAACTTACAAGTTAGATTGACAAGATTACAAGTCGGCGGGGATGAGGCGAATGACCGGGTTGCAGCTTAAAATTCAGAAGCGCGAAAAGCTTGCAGATCAGCTTTATGGGCAGATTTTGGAACAGATTGTATCGGGCAATCTTTCGGAAGGGGCTAAACTACCCTCGGAAAACGAGATTTGTGCATCTTTTGGCGTGTCGCGCCCGGTTGTGCGCGAAGCGCTTCGGAAATTGCAAACCGATGGTTTGGTCTATGCCCGTCAGGGCGTTGGGTCCTTTGTTAAAAAACGCCCGCCACAGGGCTTGATCGAATTTGGCGGCATCAATGACGTTGCCGGTTTGCTGCGGTGTTTTGAAGCCCGTATTGCAATTGAGGGCGCAACAGCGCGGCTTGCCGCCGAACGCGCCAGTTTGCGCCATCACCGCGATATTGAACACGCGCTGAAGATGCTTGAAGACAGTATTGCCGCGGGTGATATCGCTGATCAGGCCGATTTCGATTTTCACATGGCGATTGCGCGTGCCAGCGGCAACGAAATCTTTGTGACCATATTGACATCCCTGCATGGGGTGATCGCCAAAAGCATGAATGTCGCGCTGAATATCACGCGCGGCGGCACGGCCGAACGGGTCAAAAAGGTTCTGTCGGAACATCGCCAGATTTTTGATGCCATTCGTGGCCAAGATGGCGACAGCGCCGAACTTTTGATGCGTTATCACCTGCATCAGGCGCGCCAGCGCGTGACGGATCATGCGCGTGAAATGTGACAGGGCATCTTGTCTGGTGGCGTAACAGGCAAAATGCATGGTGCGCGCGAGGGTGATTTCCTCCGGTATTTATTTTTGCTAAGATTTTGAATTCAGACCGTTTTTCGCTATATGATCCGGTGAGGATGTCAAGCCTTGGTATGGAGCATCACTGGGGTGTTGATCCGTTGTGCTTGTAAAATTATTTTGTAAATTTGTTGACAAGTGATCGTTGCGACCGGCACACCGTGAAGTTGTTGCGCAACACGAAAACGGATCAGGGACGGATCATGTCGGGTGAAAATTCAGCGGCGGCACAGCCCCGCCTTCTGCTTGAAGAACGCTTTGAACTGGGTGAATGCCCGAACTGGGACGGTGATAACAATCGTCTGTATTGGGGCGATATCGTTGGCAAGAAAATCCATGCGCTTGATATCGCCACCGGCCAGCGCCACAGCTGGTCATTCGAAAGCGAAGTCGGCTGTTTTGGCCTGACCGATCAGGGGCGTCTGGTCGTGGCGCTTAAAAGCGACGTTATCCTGTTTGATCCGAAAACCGGTGCCCGTGAAAAACTGGCCGAGGTTGACGGCGACAACGCCATGAGCCGGACAAATGACGGCAAAATTGGCCCGGATGGGGCGTTTTGGATCGGCACCATGGATCAGAATGCCGACAAGCAGCCGGTGGCATCACTGTATCGTGTGACCGGTGAAGGCACGGTCGAGCACAAGGTTGGCGGGATCAAGATTTCCAACGGGCTGGCATGGTCGCCCGATGGAACGAAAATGTATCATTCGGATTCACGCGGGCCCTGGGTCAATCGCTGGGATTTTGATGCGGCGACCGGCGCGATTGCCAATTGCCAGCGCTATCTGGATCTTGATGATACGCTTGGCCGCCCGGATGGCGGCGCGGTTGATGTTGAAGGCTGTTATTGGAGTGCCGGGGTATCGGCCGGGAACCTGAACCGCTTTGCGCCTGATGGCACGTTGTTGTTGTCGATCCCGATGCCCATGCCCAATCCGACCATGCCGTGCTTTGGCGGGGCGGATATGAAGACGCTTTATGTCACAAGCCACATGGAAAATTACAGTGCTGAAAAACGTGCTGAGTTCCCCGATGCGGGCAAGCTTGTGACGTTGCATGTCGATGTGCCGGGCGTTGCGGTTCATCGGTTCCGTGAAGCCGGATAGCATTGTAAAAAGTTCCAAACACAAAGGGCCATGCAGCATAAACTGCATGGCCCTTTGTCTGTTTTGGCCGGATTAACTGGTTGGTTTTCAGACCAGTTTGATTTCGGCGCGAACCACGCCGACACCGGCAAAGATGGCTTCGATCTTGCCGTGGTCGGTTAGCGTCGGTGTTGCACAGGCACCGGTGGTGATGACATCCCCCGGTTTCAGGCTTTGGCCGCGTTTGGCAAGGAATTTGACCAGATAAACCAGCCCGCCAAACGGATCGGGCCATGCGGCCGGATCGTCGTTCTGGGCCAGAACAATATCGTTTGATCGGGTTTCAACCGCGCCATTTAAAAACGCCATATCCCGCCAACTGGCAATTTTACGCCCCAGAACCAGATAGCCGGTTGAATTCAAATCGGCCAGTGTCGCGACGGGCCCTTGTTTGATCGTAAAGCGACGGTCGGCGATTTCGATGGCCAGATGCACGCTTTGGATATGGTCCAATATCGTATCGGCGTTGGTATCGGCGTCGGGCGTGCTGGCCATGACGACGGCAATTTCGGCTTCGATATTGGGGAAATGCACGTCATTTGTGGTGATCGTGCTGTCATCGCCGATGATCCGGCCTTCCAGTAACGGGCCAACCAGCGGGCCATCAAGGCCCAGTTTTTCCTGTGCGGACCGCGTGGCAACCGAAAGTTTCCACCCGGTCTGTTTGGCGCCGGTCAGAGCAAGGGTTGCCTGCTGGACGTCATAGGCGGTGTCGAAATCGGCGGGGGTGGCATCGCCGGGCAGCGGATCAATCAATGTGTTTTGCGTGAATGCATCCGCCAAAATCCGGCTTGCCTTGGTGATATCAGTCATTCCGTGTGGTTATCCTTGTGCTTATTCGTTTGGTTTAGGGGTTTTTTCCCAGATTAACGGCGCAAATCGGCAAAGTCATCATATCAATTTCAGGGAGTCGCGACTGTTTGACGGAATTTTCAGTCGTATGATGACTTCAACCTTGTCTGGCTTCCCCTTGGAAGGGCCGGTGTTTGCTGTTTTGATGCCAAACTAAAGTCGATAAGTAATATGATTGACACAATGATATGATGAATTTATAGAATCGTCATAGGTTATGTCGCAGATTATGAATTGAAGGACGTTTTATGCATTATCAGGATCTGAAAACGGCAATTGGTGCCGGGCTTCTTTCCTTCCCGGTTACGCCGTTCAAGGCGGATGGGGCGCTGGATCTCGATACCTATCGCGCCCATGTTGGCTGGCTGGCGCAATACCCGGCCGCGGCCCTGTTTGCGGCGGGGGGGACGGGTGAGTTTTTCTCGCTGACACCGGCCGAAGTTGTTGAAGCCGTCCGCGTTGCCAAGAGTGTTTCGGGCGATACGCCGATCATTGCGGGCTGTGGCTATGGCACGGCGATGGCGGTTGAGCTGGCGCGTGAATGTGAAAAGGCCGGTGCCGACGGGTTGCTTTTGCTGCCGCAATACCTGATCGGGGCCAAGCAGGAAGGCATGTTTGAGCGCGTCAAGGCCGTATGCGATGCGGTCAAAATCGGTGTCATTGTCTATAACCGCGATAATGCGATCCTGGATGTCGATACGCTGGCCAGGCTTTGCGACGTTTGTCCGAACCTTGTCGGGTTCAAGGATGGACATGGTGATATTGAACTGGTGACACGTGTTTGCATCACCATGGGGGATCGGTTTTCCTATATCGGCGGGATGCCGACAGCCGAAGTTTTTGCCAAGGCTTACAAGGCCGCCGGTGTGACGACTTATTCCTCGGCGGTTTTCAACTTCCTGCCCAAGCAGGCGCTGGAATTTTATGATGCGCTGACGCGGGATGATGATGCGACGATGAACCGCATCCTTCTCGACTTTTTCTATCCGTATCTGGCAGTGCGTGATCGCGGCAAAGGCTATGCCGTTTCGATCGTCAAGGCCGGTATGCGGGTGATTGGCCGCGATACCGGTCCGGTTCGCAGCCCGTTGACCGACCTTACCCGCGAAGAGCACGACATGCTGGCCGATGTTATCCGCAAGGCGTTTGGCGAGGACGCCTTGACGGCAGACTAGGCTGGAAATCCTGACAGGTGGTTCTGTCGGGGTGCAAACTTGTGACGCTGAAACAATAAGTGGCGCGCAATATTCGGTTGTCAGGAAAGCTTGTCTTGTTGTTACAAGTGACAAGATATAAGGTTTTCTGACAACAATTATTCCCACAAGGGAAAACACGGCTTTACCGTTAAATGACATAAAGTCACGGGAGGAATACCAATGAACACATTTCTGAAAAACACGACGCTGACAATTGCCGCAGCGGCGATGACAGTTGCCTTTGCCACCGGTGCCGAGGCCCGCGAATGGCGCGGTTGGAACATCCATCCGCCGGAATATCCGGTTTCGGAAGGCATGGAAGAATTTGCCCGCATCATCAATGAAAAATCCGGTGGCGAACTTGAAGCCAAGGTCTATCACGGTGGTGTTCTGGGCGATCAGCCTGATGCGATCCAGCAGGTTCGTCTTGGCGGTCTTGATTGGGCGGTTTTCAATCTTGGCCCGTTGGGTGAAGTTGCGCCCGAAGCCAACGTTGTTTCGCTGCCTTTCATCTTTAAAAGCGTCGATGCCATGCATGTCGTCATGGATGGCCCGGCCGGTCAGCAGATTGCCGATGGCTTGATCAAAGCCGGTTTGCAGCCGCTGGGCTGGTATGATTCCGGTGCGCGTTCTTTCTATAACACCAAGCACCCGATCAACACGCCAGACGACCTTAAAGGGTTGAAATTCCGCGTGATGAGCAACGATCTGTATGTTCAGATGGTTGCTGCCCTTGGTGGTAACGCCACCCCGATGCCCTATGGTGAAGTTTACCAGTCTTTGAAAACCGGTGTGATTGACGGTGCGGAAAACAACTATCCGTCCTATGACAGTTCGGGCCATTTCGAAGCTGCGAAATTTTATTCGGTCACCCAGCATCTGATCCTGCCGGAATGCCTGTGCATGAACAAAGCGGTTTATGACGGGCTGAGCGACGATGAAAAGAAAATCGTTCATGATGCCGCGGATGCATCGGTCACCCTGCAGCGTGCTTCCTGGGCTGCACGTGCCGAAAAATCCAAAGAAAAGGTTGTCGCGGCTGGTATCGAAGTTAACGAAATTGCGAACAAGGATGCTTTCCAGTCCGCAATGCAGCCGGTCTATGACAACTTCATCAAAGCCAATCCGGATCTTGCCGGTCTGGTCAAGGCAATCCAGGACGCCCAGAAATAATCGATCAAGCCTTGTTAGGGCGGCGACATTTTCGCCGCCCTTCTTTACGCTTTGGTCGGTTGCTTTGCGTTAATTCTTTCATCTATATCTTCTGGCGGCGTTTGCATGCTTTTAAAAATTACCGAGATGCTCGACCGCTTGGGGGGCGGACTTGCCAAAATCCTCAACCTGATCGGCGGGGTTGCCCTTGTTGCTCTGATCCCTGCTTTTGCATGGCTTGTTTTCGGGCGTTATGTCCTGAATGAAACACCCACCTGGGTCGAACAATTTTCCCTGATCCTGATCGTTCTGATTACGTTTCCGGTTGCCGCCGCAGGCATGCGCGATAACAGCCATTTGTCGGTGTCTTTTTTCCGGGATTCGCTCCCGCCCAAGGCCGCGGCCGTCATGGCCGCCATTGGCTACGCTGCGATGGTGGTGTTTGGTTTTTACATGCTGATGGGCGGGATTGATCTGGTGGCGTTTAACTGGTCCAAACAGATGCCGATCATTCATATTTCGGACGGTTGGCGATCGGTGCCGATGGCCGTTTGCGGGGCCGGCATCCTGTTTTACAGCGTGGTGCATATCCTGAAAATCATCACCGGCTGGCAAACCATTGCGCAAAGTCGATTTTATAGTGACGACCTGCTTGATAAGGACGCTGAATAAATGGGCATGACCATTCTTTTAGGCCTGTTTGCCATTGGCATTGTCATTGGTATGCCTGTTGCCATTGCCCTTGGTATTGCAGCCCTTGCGGCCTTTTTTGTTGAAGGTTTGCCGACCCTGATTGCGTTTCAGCGCATCGGTTCGGGGATCAGTACCTTTTCGTTGCTGGCCATTCCGTTCTTTATCTTTGCCGGTGAATTGATGCTTCATGGTGGCATTGCCAATCGTTTGGTGCAATTTGCAACCGCATTGGTCGGCAGTCGCCGGGGCGGATTGGGCATTGTTAACGTCTTTTCATCCATGCTGTTTGGCGGCATTTCCGGGTCGGCGGTTGCCGATACATCGGCCCTTGGGTCGATCCTGATCCCGGTGATGAAAAAGGAAGGCTATCGCGCGGATTACGCGGTGAACGTTACGGTGACATCATCGATTGCCGGGATCATGATCCCGCCAAGCCATAACATGATCCTGTATGCGGTTGCGGCCGGGGGCGGGATTTCGATATCCAAGCTGTTCATGGCGGGCGTCGTGCCCGGTGTGATCATGTGTCTGTTGCTTGGTCTTGCGACCTGGCTGGTGGCAATCAAACATGGGTATCCGGCGGAACCGTTTCCGGGCTGGCGGGTTGTTGGCAAGACGGCCATGCGGGCCATTCCGGGGTTCTTTACCGCCGTCATCATTGTTGGCGGAGTTTTAAGCGGTGTTTTCACCGTTACGGAATCCGGTGCCATCGGGGTGGCCTATGCGTTGATCATTACCGGTTTTGTCTATCGTGAACTGAATTGGGCCGGGTTTATTGCCGCGGTCAAACAATCAGCCAAGACAACTGCCCTTGTGATGCTGCTGGTCGGTTGTGCGTCGGCCTATGGTTACATGCTGGCATTTTATCGGGTGCCCGATGCATTGGCCGGAATGATCACATCGATTACTGATAATCCGATAATGGTTTTGCTGCTGATCAATGTCATGTTGCTGATTGCCGGGATGATCATGGATATGGCGGCATTGATCCTGATCTGTACGCCGATCTTCCTGCCGCTGGCAGTGCAGTTTGGCATGGACCCGATCCAGTTTGGCATGGTTTTGATGATGAACTTGGGCCTTGGCCTGTGTACGCCGCCGGTGGGATCGTGCCTGTTTGTTGGCTGTGCGATTGGCGGGGTAAAGATTGAAAAGGCCGTGATGACGATCTGGCCGTTCTATTTGGCGATCCTGACCGCCCTGTTATTGACGACCTATGTGCCTGCGGTTTCGCTGACGCTGCCAAATCTTGTATTTGGTGGCAGTTAATCGCGGGCAATGATGCATTCAAAGAGGAAGACGATGAAACGTTTGCTGATAACCGGTGCTGCTGGCAACCTTGGGAAAATCCTGCGCGAGGGCCTGAAAGGCTATGCCGATATTTTACGGCTGTCCGATATCGCGGATATGGGCCCGGCTGGTCCGGGTGAAGAGGTTGTGCCCTGTGATCTTTCGGATCGTGCCGCAGTTGATGAATTGACCAAGGATTGCGATGGCATCATTCATCTGGGCGGCATTTCAATCGAGGCGGCATTCGATGATCTGTTGCAGGCCAATTTCCTGGGCACCTATAACCTGTATGAAGGGGCGCGCAATAACGGCAAACCCCGCATCCTGTTTGCCAGTTCAAATCATGCCATCGGTTTTCACAAGCGCACGACCAAGCTTGACGACACATCCGAACTGCGCCCTGACAGCCTGTATGGCGTGACCAAATGCTATGGCGAGGCCTTGGCGAGTTATTATTACGACAAGTTCGATGTTGAGACTGTGTCCTTGCGGATCGGGTCGTGCTTTGAAAAACCGCGCGATCGCCGGATGTTGTCAACCTGGATGAGCCCGCGTGACTTTATTTCGCTGATGAAGGCGGTGTTTGATGCGCCGATGACCGGCCATCTGGTGATGTATGGTGTCTCGAACAATCGCACCAAATGGTGGAACAACGATCATGCTGATTTTATCGGCTGGCAACCGCAGGATAATTCCGACATTTTCCGTGACGAAATCGAAGCCGCATTCCCGGCCGAAGATCGTCACGATCCGGCCGTGATTTATCAGGGTGGCGGTTTTGCCGCCAAAGGACACTTCGAAGACTGAAGTGTCCGACCCGATTTGGCTTTGTGAAAGGTCCGCGCAAGCGGGCCTTTTTGCTTTTTGGATTGACCATAAATCCGTGCCCTGTATAAGCATTGATGAAAATGATAACCGTTATCATTATTGATTGGGCGGTGGTTTAGATGACGGTCAGGGACCGTTTCTGGGACGGAATTTATCAGGAATATCATGACCGTCTTTTGCGTCAGGTGCAGAAATACCTGCCCGCGCGGGATGAAAGTCAGGATGTGTTGCATGATCTTTATGTTCAACTGCGCAAGCGCGATGTCGATCCACGCGATATTGAAAATCCGCCAGCCTATCTGATGCGGATGGCAACCAATCTGGCGATTGATACGTTGCGCCGTCATAATCGCAATCCACTTGAATTTTCCGACCCGGCGGATCTGGCAGATATGCCCGATACGGAAGGGCGGAGTGTGACACCCGAACAAATCAGTGCCGACCGGCAGCGTCTTGCCATTGTCGGGCGGGCGATTGATGATTTGCCGCCGCGATGTCGGGATGCGTTTTTGCTGTGCAAACGTGATCATCTGAGCCCGGGCGAGACGGCAGATATTCTTGGAATAAGCCGCAATATGGTCGAAAAGCACTTGCGTCATGCGCTTAAACATTGTCGAACCGTGTTGGCGCGACATGAAAACTGAATATCCTCTTTGCGCGACGCCATTCGTCTTTTACATATCAACCTGTTTGATCAATTGCCGGATCCCGCCACTGCCATGACAGATTTTCGCTATCCTGATGACTGCCAAAGCAATGAAGATATTGCTGATTTTTGGGCGATCCGGCTTGATAACGGTGATCTTGAACGCCGTGAACAGGTGGCGTTTGAAAATTGGCAGGCCAAAGATGCCAATAATGTTCGACTGTTGATGCGCGCGCGCCAGACATGGCGCAGCATGGAAATCGCAGTTGCCGACGAGCCGGTTTCGGTAAGCAAGACACCAGAGCCAAAAAAAACACCAGAGCCAAAAGAAGTCGATCTGGAAGGCATCCGGGCCGATCTGGAACGGCTTGGCGCATTGGAAGGCGGACAGGGCCGATTGCCCGGGATGCGATCCGCAAAGCGTCGGTTGCGTCCGAAATTGGCAGCCGCCATTGCGGTGATGATTATTGGCCTGTTTGTTCTGGGCGGGCTTCGCCCCGATCCGGATTTGATTGCGGCCAGCGATGCCAGTGCCATAGCCGAAATCCATCAATTGGCCGACGGATCGCAGGTGTGGATGGAACCGGGGACGCGGCTTGTGATTGATTACAGCGCATCGGCACGCGATATCGTGGTTCTTGACGGCGGTATTTATATTCAGGTTGCGCATGATAGCACGCGTCCTTTGCGTGTGCGTCTGAACGATATTACGGCACAGGCGGTCGGCACGGCATTTGGCGCGTCCAAATGGGGCGGTCATGCACGGGTTGAAGTCAGCGAAGGTGTTGTTGATCTGCGCGAAAGCGAGGGGGGATTGCGTTTGGCGCAACTTTCCGCCGGGCGTGCGGCCTGGCAGGGATCAAAGGGCGACATGCGATATGGTCTGCGTGACACGGATCGCATTGCCGGATGGCGCAATGGCCGCTGGATGGTTAATGACATGCCGCTTGAAGAATTGATTGCGCGTATTTCACCGCTTTTGCCCGGTCAGAACTTTATCATTGATCCCCGGATGGGCGAGATTTCCGTGACCGGCAACTTTGATCTGGGCAAGCCCGACAGTGCAATGGCGGCATTGATGGCGGCTTATGACCTTGAAAATCGGGCATATCCGGGTGGTTTTCACCTGATTTCAAAAAAATAATCAAAATAACCTCCTCAATCCCGAAACCCATTCGTCATGAGGATAATAGTGATTTGCATTATTATCCAGAATGGTGGGGGAATTCATCTTGAAACGCGAACGAAATGCAATGATGCGCCTGTTGGGAACAAGCGCGCTGGTATCGATCATGATGATCGGCACTGCCGTGCAGGCAACCGCACAGGACGCAAATACCGTTCATACAATCCGTATTGAAACATCGAACCTTCGGACCGGGCTTGATCAGCTGGCGGCGGAATTTGGATTGCAATTGATCGTGCAGGGGGACCTTGTCGGTGCGGTGGCAGCCCCGGTTGAAGGCAATTTAACCGCCGAGCAGGCGCTTGGGGCGTTGCTGTCAGGCAGTGGTTATGAATTTGAATTCATCGGTGACGACAGTGTCAAAATCGTTCCGGCATCTCATTCTGATAATGGCGAAATCGTTTTGCAAGACATCGTGGTTTCGGCAACCCGGTCAAAACGATCAATCACATCCATGTCGCCATCGGTTGTGGTGATCGGGCGCGATCAGATCGAAACCCATCTTGCCAAAACCAGCGACATTACGAATGTGATCCGCAATACCGTGCCGGGTTTCATGTTGGATGATCAAAGCCTGACCGGCAGTTCGGAAACGTTCCGCGGGCGTGATGTGCAGGTCTTGGTTGATGGCATTCCCCGCAACACGCCCTTGCGCAATTCCAGCCGTATTCTTTCGATGATCGATCCCGAACAGATTGAAAGCATCGAAGTTATTCCCGGTTCGAATGCGATGAATGGCGATGGCGCGACCGGGGCGACGATCAATATCGTGACCAAAACCGGCAAGGCAGGCGAAGAAAGCTTTGTTATCGATGGCCATGTGAAATCCTTTACCGAGGATATGGGTGACAGCCTTGCACCGTCATTGACCGTTTCAGGGAGCGGTGGCATTGGCGCCATTGATTACGCCGCAAGCATCACCGGATCGATGACCGACAATGCCTATGACGGCTATGGCAATCAGATGCCATCGGATGCGTTGATGGGGCAGGGCGGCTTTGACAATGCGGAAAACCTTAATGTCTTTGGCAAGCTTGGCTATTCACCGACCGAAGGACACCGGGTTTTCATTTCAACCGAAATTGTCCGGTTCCGTCAGGACCCGGAATATTACACCAATGTCGCGACCGATCCGGTTTCGGTCAATTACAGCGCGGCCTATAACGGCCAGCCGCTTGAAGATGAAAGCGAATATATCACCGCCGGTTATGAATATGATTTTGGCCGTTTTGGGCAGGGTGACCTTAAACTGTTTTACAACGACGGTTACAAACAGGCATCCCGTGCGCAGTATCATTCGACCTATAACTTTGCGCTTGTCGCGTTGCCCGATAATACATCGACCGAAGATCCGCTTGGCCAGTCGGTGATTGATACGGAAAAATATGGGTTGAAACTGTCGACCGATACCGGGCTTGATCCGGTTTATGACGGGTTGACCCTGACCTGGGGCGGGGATTTGACCCATGACAGTGTTAAATATCGCACGGTTGGTGGTCGTGATATCGGCGCGCCGATGGAACAGGACGGCAAGGCGGTGTTTGGGCAGCTCAGTGCGCCGGTCACCGAATATGTCGATCTGTCGGGCGGGGTTCGGTATGAAAAATATGACCTGACGGTCAAGGATTTCCTGCGGCCTAATTACATGCGCTATGTCAGCGGTGTTGGGCAGGCCTATTTTGGCGCGTCACAGTTTACGGGCGGTAATGCCCAATACAGTGCCGTCAGTTATAATGCATCTGCGGTGGTGCATTGGACAGACCGGGTTGATACCTCGCTTGGTTATAGCGAAGGTTTTTCTGTGCCAGATGTCGGGGCCTATACACGCCGTGCCGGGGTGCAGGGCGTGCCGCTTAGCTTTGCCTCGATCGATATGGATGCGTCCAAGGTCAAGACGTGGGAACTTGCAGCAAGTTACAAGGCAACCGATTTTCGCACCACCGGTGCGGTCTATATGAGCACCAATGACAAAGGCAATAATTTCGATGCGACGACCAATACGCTGAGTCAGGAAAAAGAACGCATCATGGGGGCGGAACTGACAGCGGAATATGACATCAGCGACGATACCTATGTCGGTGCGTTGGCATCCTATGTTGAAGGCCGTTATGACACCAACAATGATGGCGATCTTGATAGCTGGCTGCCGAATAACCGCATTCCGTCGCCATTTCGGTTTACCGGTTATGTTGACAGCGATGTCTGGGGGGATCTGAACATGCGGTTTGACGGCACCTATACCGCCAAGCGCACCAAGATCGAAAACAAAACCATGAAGCCAAGCCTTGTTTTCAACCTGTCGGCCAATTATCCGGTTCTGGGCGGAACGGCACGGATGGGGATCGAAAATATCTTTGATAGCAGCTATGAAAATCCGGCAGCCACCGCACTTCGTGGCTATTCGGTTGCGGGACTTGGCCGGACCATCATGATCGGTTTTCGACGCGAATTCTGATTGCGAATATGTCTGATGATTGCCCGGCGGATTTTCGCCGGGCATTTCTTTTTGTTGGGGGATGAGACATGTTTCGATATTCGCGACCGGCGGCCAATGTTGTGTTGTTTGAAATGTCAGGCCCGCAAAGCGTTGCCGATGGCGCTGCTTATATCCGTGCGTTGCATGATCTTTCAGCAAGCGAGACAACATCATCCGTACCGGTTTTACCCGTTGTGTTGATCATGACGGTAGATGGTCAAGCCGATCAGGATCACGAAACCCGCAAACAGGCAGCCGCCTGGTTCAAGCAGAACCGAGACAGGTTATCGCAATTCCTGTGTGGGGCGATCCGGGTCGAACCCGATGCCCATGATGGTCATGCCGCGCATGTTGAAAACAGCAATTTTGCCAAGATGCTGCCCTTTGCCCTTAAACATGCCGACAGCCTTGAAGAGGCCTTTGTGATGGCGGAAAATTGGCCTGTGTCACCAGCACCAAAAGGTGCGTTTTAGGTATCAGGTCTTGGGACAGCTGTTGCTGTTGCAGACCTAGCGCCGTTTGATTGCCAGCAGCAGGAAATACCCCGTGCCGATCAGGGCGGCAATCAACCCGGTCGGAAGTTGTTGCGGATAAAGCAGGTTTCGCGCCAGCCATTCGGCGACCATCATGACATTGGCCCCGATTAAAACCGCGCCCAGCAAATGACCACTGGCCAAGCGATATCCGGCGATGCGTGCCAGATGCGGTGCCATCAATCCAACAAAGCTAAGCGGTCCGACAAGAAGGGTCGCACTGGCGGCAAGGATTGCGGCGAGCAACATGATCATGAACTGAAAACCGTTAATGCCAAGCCCAAGCGATGTTGCCTGATCCGCGCCAAAAGACGCCAGTTCAAGCGGCCGACGGGCAATAATGGCAACGGTCAGCAGCACAGCGGTTACCCCTGCGACAACCATGACTTCGGTCATGCTGGTGAAATAGGTTGTGCCCGCCAGCCAGGAAATCAGCATGCTGGTTTGGGTGCCGCCGCGTGTTAGGGCGATGCGTACCAGCGCGCCCAGAATAGCGGTCAGGGCCAAACCGTTTAATAACAAATAATGCGGTGCGTGGCTGAATTTCCGGCAGAGCAGTAACAGCACCATCAGCGATACAATGCCGCCTGCCGCCCCGATCATCATCAGTTCAGCACGTTGCCCGAAACCGAAAAAGACCAAGGCAATGATCATTGCCAATGCGGTTGCCGAACTGACGCCGGTAATTTCCGGGCTGGCCAATGGATTGCGCCCGACCCGCTGGATCAGGGTGCCCGAAACCGCAAGTGCCGCGCCACAGATAATCGCAGCAAAGGTACGTTCGGCGCGCTGGGTGATGATATCGCCAAAGCCATCGGCACCGTTTAGAAACGCCAGACCGTTTTGGTTCAGCGACACAAATAGTGACAGGATGATGCCCGCCAGAAGGGTCGCAAACAGGGCGAGGCTTAGCGTGTTTTTTGAAATAATCTGTTGGTCTTGATGGTGGTCGTCACTTTGCTGGCCGGGCATGATCCGGGCCTTGCGCAGGATCAGGATAATAAACGGCGCGCCAAAAAGGGCGGTCGCCGCGCCGGTGGGCAGAATATCGCCGCCAATGCCGTTCATTTGCCGAACAATAAAATCAATGCATAACAGGGCAAAGCCCCCGGCAAACAACGAATAGATCATCAAATCGCGGGATCGGGTCAGCCCGGCAATCCGAAGGGCGGCGGGGATTGCCAGCCCGACAAAGCCAATCATGCCGACGGCCGAAATGATTGATGCGGTGATGAAAACGGCAAAGCCCAGAATGACAATACGCAGCAGGGTGACCTTGGCACCAAGCGAACTGGCGGTGTCATCGCCCAGTGCCAAAAGATCAAGCGGGCGCGACAGGGCAAAGATCGCAATCATGCCGATAATCACACGTGGCAGGACAAAAATGGTGGATTCCCAACCATTTTGCGCCAGATCACCGGCCCCCCACATAAACACCGATTGCAGGTATTGCTCGTTAAACAGCAGGAAAATCTGGGTGCCTGATTGCAATAGCAGATTAACAATCATCCCGGCCAGGATCAGCCAAAGTGTCGCATTGGTGCGACGTGCCGCAATCAGATAAACCGTGCCAAGGGCCAACATGCCCCCGGTAAGCGCGACGGCTTCTTGAAACGGGGCGGCCGCCGCCGGGGCAAGCAGCAAAAAGACGGTTAAGGCAAATTCAACACCGGCCCCAACACCAAGTGTTGTCGGGGCGGCAAGCGGGTTGCGCAAAACGGTCTGGATTGCGGCCCCGGCAAGGGCAAGACCCGCGCCACATAAAAAGCCCATGATCAGGCGGGGAAGGGTGCTGTAATGAAACAGGATTTGATCGAAATCGGTTTCATCAGGTGCCAAAAGCACCTTGCCAATCGCATCGATTTTGGCAAAGGGCAGAATGTCGGTCACAAAGACAGCAACGGTTGCCAGTGCGAGAACCAAACATAGCAACGCCGGTATACGATGAATGGGCAGCGTCATTTAACCGGGCTGCTTTCAAGGCTTTCGGTCAAAAGCTGGGCAAAGCGCAAAGCCGATGGCATGCCGCCATAGGCCCAGACCACCGGCAATTCATAAACCCGGTCATTGCGGACGAAATCAAGGATCTTCCAAAGTGGCGAGGTCCAGACCTTTTGACGGATCACGTCGGGCACGGGGTTGAGGTAAACCAGCGTATTTTGGGCCTGTGGACCCAGAATTTCCAGCCCGCCTTTGGCAGCGCCCCAGTTGGTCACTGGCCCCTGATAGGCAATCGATAAACCCATTTTGCGCAAGACGGTTCCCGGCAGGGATGGCGGGCCATACAGACTGATATGCGTCGGGGAAACAAAGTTGACGATGTCAAGGTCATGGCCCTTGGGCATTGCCGCCCGGATGCGATCCCCGTATTCGGCAAATTTGAGATCCGTTGCCGCCAGCCATGTCTTTGCAGCATCTTCGCGCCCGATTGCGATGGCGATCTTTTCCATGACCTCGCGCGCGGTCGGCAGGGCATCCTTGTCGTTGTTGTAAATCGATAAAACCATGGTCGGCGCGATGGCGTTAAAGCTGTCATACGCCATTTCCAGTTCCTTGCTGATCAGGATCAGGTCGGGCTTGGCCGCGCGCAAGGCTTCGAGATTGGGGGATGACCGTTGGCCCAAATTGACAAAATCGGCTGGCAGTTCCGGTACGGCGACCCAATCATGATAATCTTCGGGATCGGCAATTGCGACGGGATCAATGCCAAGGGCAATGACGGTTTCGGTAAAGGCCCAATTGGTGACAGCCACCCGTTTTGCCGGGTGTTCAAGCGTTAGAACACCGCGGTCATGGGAAATGGTGATCGGTTCGGCCATCGCAGGCATATTGGTGGTGATCAAAAGGGCGATCAGGAAAACCGGTGCAGAAAATCGGGAAAACAGGCGGATAATCATGGGCTTATGATCCGTTCGCGGTCGTGACGGCATCGGCCAGTTGTTCGGCGAAACGCGCACCGGATAACAAGCCGCCAAAGGTCCAGCTTGCCGGGACTTGATAGACGGTATTTTTACGTGTGAAGGGCAATGCCTTCCAGACGGCGGAATTGAACAATTTGGCTTTTTCCGGTTTTGGGGTCGGTTCGATATAGGCGAAATGCGCCGGACCAAGTTTTGCCAGATTGGCAATGTCGCCGTTAAAGAAGCCCCATCCATTGACCTCGCCCTTCCAGACATTGTTGAAGCCCATCCGGGCCAATGTTGATCCAAAGAGCGAGGTGGTGCCATGAATGCGGAAATGTGCATCATCAAGGATGCGGACAATTGCGAAATCATTGTCATCGCCAATCACGGCACGGATACGCTGGGCGGCCTTGGCAATGCGCTGGTTGGCAGATGCAATGACGTCTTCGGCCTTGTCGCTGCGTCCGGTCAGTTTGCCAATATGGCGCAGTAATTCTTCGGCCTTGTCGATGGCCAGTGCATCTGTGTTGTATATCGAATAGACCACCGTCGGCGCAAAGGCAGACAGTTTGTCATAGGCCATGGCGATTTCGGCACTGATCAGGATGACTTCCGGGCGGCTGTCGCGCAGGGCTTCGAAATTTGGCGCAACACGGGTGCCAAGATCGGCAAAATGGTCGGGCAATGCCGGTTCGACGACCCAATCGCGATAGGCATCAGATTCAGGAATGGCAACCGGATCAATGCCAAGTGCCAGGACACTTTCGGTCAAGGCCCAGTTGGTAACTGCAATGCGCGTCGGGGGGGATGCGAAATTAACCGTGCCCATTTCGTGGGTATATGTCTCGGCCGATGCCGGGGCGGCGAACATGGTGCCGGTCAAGAGCATGCAGGTGCTGGCAAAGCTTGTGATCAGACGGTTTCGCATGATTTGGGCCTTATGCAATATAGCTGACGGAATGGGGGGAATCTGGCAGACGGATCACCCCGATTTCAGTCTGGAAAATGTCGCGAAGTGTTTTGGTCTGCATGAAATCGCCCGCCGTTCCCTGCCAGCAGGTCTGACCGCCACGCAGGGCAAGGATATGATCGGCAAACCGTCCGACCATGTCGATATCGTGCAGAACGGCAATGACGGTCAGGCCGATTTCGGATTTCAGGCTGGCAATCAGTTGCAGAATGTCGCGTTGATGGCCGACATCAAGGGCGGAGGTCGGTTCGTCGAGCAACAGAACCGGTGCATCCTGTGCCAAAAGCATGGCCAGCCAGACCCGTTGGCGTTCCCCGCCTGACAGGCTGGCGACAAAGCGATCGGCAAAGCCGGTCACATGGGTCAGCATCATGGCCTGATCGATTTTTTCGTGATCTTCGGCCCGGTAGCGGCCAAACGCGCCGCGCCAGGGATACCGGCCAAAGGCAATCAGTTCGCGCACGCTAAGATGGGTCGGGGTAATCGGGTTTTGCGGCAGATAGGCGACCTTACGTGCGAAATCACGCGTGCTGTGATCGCCAAGAACCGTCGCATCAAGGGTAATTTGCCCCGAAGCAGGTTTGTTCTTGCGCGCCAGCAATTTCAAAAGCGTGCTTTTGCCTGATCCGTTATGCCCGACAATCGCACTGAATTCGCCTGTCGGGAATGACACCGTAATATCGCCCAGCAGCGTTTTCGGGTTCTTGCCGTCGCTTTGGAAAGAGACATTTTTCAGATCGAACATTGGGCGGGAACTCGCAAGAAATCGGCACTTTCAGGGTGCCTTCGGTTACGCCTGACAAGGCAGAGCGTATGAACATGAGAATGCCTATCAATAACTCGATAAAAATGCAACCGAGTTGCGATTGCAAGGCATGTCAGCGGTCTGATCTGTGTTTTGACACAAGCGGGCACGGTTTTATGACGCCCAAACGTCGTTGCATGGCGTGCTGGTGTCAAAGCTAGAGGCAATCCGATCCTTTTTGATCCTTCGTGAATAAATGTCTTTTTGTCGTTTAGCCCCACGTATTTGGGCGGTTGCAAACGGCACGACGAGAAAATTTTGCGTCTTATTTTCGGGCGGAGCCCATTGCAGAAGGGCATTGGAAACGGGAGGAGCATGGATGCCAGACTCCGTAGACAGCATCTGTCGCGTCGCAGTGTTCAGGTTGGTTGGGAGCAGATTTTCCCGTTTAACGTGTATATCTCTCTGAAAATAAGACGCTGTAAGTAAACGAAATTCAATTTTTAATTGTGGAATATGTTGACAAATTATTCTCATAGATGATTTTTTGTAATTGTAGCAACTTTTAGAGGAGAGACTACAATGTCAAACATCAAACCGTTCTTTGCTGTTTTCCTGGAAGATGCAGGTGACAGCAACAAAAAATCCAATGCCAGCCTTGGCACAACGTCCAAGAAAAAAGACGATTGATCCTTCGATGAATTTTTTCGACACAATTAATAGTTGCATTTAGGGGGTTAAGCGAGATGACGATCCTGACTGTAACGCATGTCGAAGACTCGTGGACGGCGAAGGCCGTACACGAGGCTCTGCTCCGAGAGGGGGCAGAGGTTCTTAGCTATGAAGTAGACAGAATTCCCGCGAAAATTCGTATGTCAGTCGGGAATGATTCGAGTGGTTGTGTATCCCACATTGAAATCGATGGACGAATTGTGCATGCGGACGAAATTACGGCTGTATGGCACAGACGCCGCAATAATGCCGCACCGGTTACATCCGTGGATCTTCCCGACGATATGATCCAGGGTATTCTGCGCGAGAGTGCGGCCTCGTTTGATACTGCAATCAGCCTGTTGCCCTGCTTTCATCTGGATGATCCGGCGGCTGTGGAGAGGGCGCGCAACCGGCCATTCCAGCTTGCTGTTGCCGCGGAGCTTGGTATTGACGTTCCTCGTACCCTGACTACGAATAATCCGGTTGAAGCAAGAGAGTTCATCAAATCTTGTGATGGTCGCGTCGTGGCCAAAATGCTGTCTTCATTCGGTGTTCGCGGTGAGGATAACCGCGAGAAAGTTGTCATGACCAACCGTATTGAGGCAGAGCATCTAAATCAGATCGAAAGCCTGTCCATATGTCCGATGACCTTTCAGGAGGATATCCCAAAAGCCCTGGAGCTTCGTATTACCGTTGTGGGATACGAGGTCTTTTGTGCGGCTGTGGATTCCGGGCTTTTGGCGCATGGGCAAACGGATTGGCGACGCGCACATGACGAGCTTTATCGGCATTGGCAACCCTATGATCTTCCGAAGCAATTACGAGATAACATTCTGCGACTTCTTGATCGGTTGCAGATGAACTATGGCGCAATTGACGTGATCCTCACGCCAGAGGGGAGATACGTCTTTTTGGAAGTGAACCCGGTCGGGCAGTTCGGTTGGGTGCAAACATCTACACATATGCCGATTTCAAATGCGATTGCGGGTGTGTTGTCGGGGCGGTTGCCACGACGGGTTGACATATTCCCTGCCAATTTTCGTACATTTTCAGGTGTTGGTTCTGCGGCTTTGATTGGGGCCAATCAGGAGGTAAGTGATGTCGGTTAGCGAAGATACAAACGGTCTGTGGTTTGAGCATGGTCAGTTGGTTCCGCGCATGTCGAAGCTTGCTGCAACTGATATTGATGAATTGCTGGGTGGGGGCATCGGTAATTGTGGTACGCCCTTTATTGTAACCGATGCGACGCAGGATTGGTCTTGCAAAGATTGGACGTTCGACTGGTTGAAAGAAACTTACGGCCACATCGCTGTTGAAACGGCGGCTTCTTTTGAATCGCCGGTCCGGATGACCGGGCGTCTTGGAGATTACATCGATTATATCACCGATGAGCGCGACCCTGCTGGACGTGTGCCCCATGGATTTGACTATGTGGACCCGGAGACGGGGGATCCTGTTGATCATTCCGCGGCAGTACCAGACGGGCCGCAATATTTGGTGTCATGGGATTTGGAAGAGATTTCCAGTATCGCTGACCATTTCCATCAGCCTTATTTTATGCGGAGCAGAAATCTGCTTGACCGGTTGATGCCGGAAACCAAGCGTGGTCTTTTCAATAAACATACATTTGCATTTATCGGGCCGAAAGGATCGCTGTCGCAGCTTCATAACGATCACGATCACACCCATTCTTATCTTTCGCAGGTTATTGGCCGGAAAAAGCTGGTGTTGTTTTCACCTGCTGAAGCGCATCTGGTCGCAAAGGTAGACCGGTTCGGTTTTACAATAGGTGGCTCCGGTGTCGATCCAAGAAAGCCGGACCTCAAGCGATTTCCACACCTTATGGATGCCCATCCATTTGAATGTGTCTTGGAGCCGGGGGATCTGTTGTTTTTGCCATCTGGCTGGCTTCATTGTGCTTATGGGCTTACTGCTGGCGTTAGCGTTGCCAAGGACAGTGTGGATCATTTGAATTTTGGAAAATGGTTTCAGTCAATGGCGGTTACCAATTTGCCGAAGCTGGCATCGCGCATTGTTCAACATCCGAGCTTTCAGGCGGAAGCGGTTATTCCAGACTGGGCGGCACAATCTCGAACAGATCCATCTATCCTGTCATTTCTGACACGGCATTACCAAGCATGACGCAGAAACCGATTGCTTGTGTGCGCAACCTTAAGCGCAAAAAAAAGGATCATTTGTGCCTAAGCTTTGAAAGGCTTTTGTTCAGTTCTCTCGAAAAACTTGGCTACGAAGTCCGTGAGCAATCCTGGTCGCCTTTAAGCCCGGCGCCTTGGGAGCACGACACGCGCCCGATGCCGGGTGGGTCAAAGATTCTTTATGAGCATTTATCGCGCAATCAAACCCAAGATGGGGATGTCTTCTATATGGAGATGTACATCAATGGGACATTTACGCTTGATCATGAAGGTTGGGGGCCACTTCAAGCCAGTTTAAGCGATCTGGAAGACGAAACGGCCAAAGTCGACCGTGTTGTTGCTGCGGCTTATTGCAGGGACCTTAGTAAGATGTGGTTAGACAGCGGGGTTTCGAAATTTTCCCAGCCGCGCCCCGGAAAAATCGCAGCCCCTAAGGGGTATTTGTTTGTTCCAATGCAATTAAACCCCGATGACGCCATTCAGTGCCACTCTGACATCGGTGTTCTGGATTTTCTGAACAAGGTTGCGAAATGGGCAGTCAATAGGGGCGTGCCGATCGTTTTGAAGGCTCATCCCTATGAGGATGACCCGGCGGTATTGGCGGCAATAGAAAGTTGGACCAGCATGCCCAATGTTTATGAGGCCAAGGAAAATGTGCATAGCCTCATTGAACAATCTGCTGGCGTCATCACCATCAATTCGGGATGCGGTTTCGAGGCGCTTGTTCATGGTAAGCCGGTCGTTACGTTTGGGCGAAGTGACTATGACACGTTCACATTTCGCGCAAATGGCGCAAATCTGGACGATGTGCTGCTTTATATTAATAGCTATGCCCAAGATGCCAGATCGCGCGCATATGTCTGGGTTTATTATTACCTGACAAGGCATGTTATTGATGTTCGCCAATCCGATTTGGCGCTGATCAGTTCTCGCCTGGTATCTCGTTTGGACAGGTTGCTTACGATGCGTGTGTGATAACTGATCCCCGGTTATCTGACATCGTCAACCGGCAGGTTTCGAGTGATGCCTGCATTTATTCAAGCACTGAAATTCAAAAATACAACGAAGCAGAAGAGTGGTTTTGAGTGATTTTGTTTTCAGGCATTTCTGCGCGAAAATCCCGAATTCCTGTTTGAAATACTGGGCATTGCGCTCAGGGGACAAATGCAGCCTATTTAATCATCATACAAAATGACTTTTCAGTTTTATCCTTTCGCGATAGCAATAGACATAACGATTTCCCCGCACTCGGTTGTGACTTTGTTGCCCGCCGGTTTGCATTAAAGGGATAGGTCAAAACGGGGCGAACCCGCCAGAATATCAGGGAGATACTATGTCTAAAGTCAAAACAGTCCTGCCGAATTTACGCTGTACTCTTGGCGAGGGGCCGCATTGGGATGCCAAGGATGGCGTTCTGTACTGGGTTGATATTGTCGGGAAAACGGCCTTTGCCCTGCGCCCCGGCGATGGTGGATCGCGGAGCTGGACCTTTGATCAGCCGGTTTCAGCGATTGTGCCGCGTGTTGGCGGTGGTCTTTTGGTCGCCTTGGCCGACGGGTTGGCATTTTTGGATGCTGAAAGCGGGCAGACGACCCCGTTTGTTGCGCCCGATGCCGATCACCCGGGCAACCGGTCGAACGAGGCGCGCGTTGACCCGATGGGGCGGTTCTGGCATGGCACGATGGAAAATAACATCGGTCCGAACGGCGAGGACCTGCCGGTGACGGTTTCAACCGGCACCTTAAACCGGGTTGCCGCCAATGGTGATAGCAAACGGTTCGTCGCTGAGATTGGCATTTCAAATACGCTGTTGTGGTCAGCCGATGGCACCAAGATGTTTTTTGGCGACACGATCAAAAACACATTGGATGTCTATGATTTCGATATGGCGACAGGCACACCATCCAATCCCAAACCATTTTTTGGCCCCCATGATCGGGGCAATATGGATGGATCGGCGATGGATGCGGATGGTTATATCTGGAACGCGCGCTGGGGCGGTAATTGTTTGATCCGGTTTGCGCCTGATGGCTCGGTTGATCGTATCGTTGAGTTACCGGTATCCCAGCCAACCAGTTGTGTGTTTGGCGGATTGAACCTGAAAACGCTTTATATTACCTCGGCCGCGGTTGGGCTGGAAGGCAATGGCAACGCGCTTGAGGGGGCGTTGCTGTCGATTGAGACCGATGTTGCCGGGCAGGAATGTACCCGATTTGCCGGTTGAACGTGCCTGGGCTTGCCGGGTTGCTTTGCCTTATGCGTTGTCCCTGACTTTTAGCATGTTCTGAAAGTCGGGGATCATTTCCTGATAGATCGGAAGGGCGGCGGCACCGCGTGCGGCCGAATAGGTGTTGCCGTCACTGATAAGGATCGGAAGGGTATCACCTGTTGGTGTCGGGCCACTGGTGTTTTGCAGGCGGATGACTTCTTTCCACAAGGCGCGCAGGATGGGGTCAGGCAATAATCCGCCAAGAATCACGGCCTGCGGGTTCAACATGCTTGAGATAATCTGAAGCGTGGTGTTCAGATGCGGGGCGGCCTGATTAATCCAGTTGCGCACGGGACCGTCATCGGGCGACAGGGCGGCAATATGGGTCAGGCTTTGATCATTGATCAGATCATCGCGATGGGCGGCATCGAATTCTTCGTAAAGGGCGAGTAACGAGACATAGCGTTCAAGGCATCCCTTGCGTCCGCAATCACACGGGCGGCCATTGGCCTCGATCGGGATATGGCCGATTTCACCTGCCCCACCTTTGGCGCCATGAATGATCCGGCCATCAAGGAACAGGCCCGCGCCAAGGCCATGGCCGATAAAGATATAGACGAAATTATCCAGTTCACGCGCGGTGCCGTAAAGTTTTTCGGAAACGGCGGCGGCATCTGCATCGTTTTCAACAAATACCGGGCATCCTGCCTTTTCGCTCATGATGCCGGCCAGATCGAAACCTTCCCAGCCCGGCGCGATGCCGGTTGGTCCGGCAATGCCGACAGGGCCGGGCATGGCAACGCCGATCCCGATATTGCGCGCCGGATCAAGTTGTGACTTTGCAATAATATCGTGGCTGGCGGCGACCAAAAGATCGACGGCCTGCATCGGATCGGGATGATTGACCGGGCGGCTGAGTTGGCAGCGTTCTTCGCCCATCAGATCGACCAGAACCGCATCGATTTGCGTGCCGGTTAACTGAAACCCGATGGCATAGCCGCCGTCCGGATTAAGCCGATAGGGGCGGGCCGGTTGGCCGCGCTTTTGGCGCACCGGTTCGCCCGCAAGCAAAAGACCGGCTTCTTCAAGTTCGCCGACCAGATTTGAAATGGTTTGGGCGGAGAGATTTGTCAGGCGGGTGATATCGGCCCGCGACAGGCCATCATGGCGGCGAACCGCATCCAAAATGGCGCGGCGATTATGGTTTTTGGCGTGCAAAAGGTTGGTGCCTGTCACGCTGGTAGATTGTTTTTTCATCTTCGCCATTGCCCTCCCTGTTCTTATCTATTATTAATTACATCAAATTGAATTAATAATAAAGCCTGTGTTCAAACAGGTTGTCATTCGATCCATTCGTATCTCATTCATCAGGGAGATAAATACATGAAGATCAAGAATATCCTAAAAGGGGCTGTTTTCGGCGTCTTTGCCGTTTCCGGTGCCGCACATGCCGAAGTTACGCTGAATGCATTGTTTATGGCGCAGGCAGCCTATAGCGAAGATGACATTCGCAACATGACCGAGGATTTCAAATCGGCCAATCCGGGTGTTAATGTGAATGTCGAACTGGTGCCTTACGAGGCCCTGCATGACAAGATCGTCCTGTCGCAAAGTGCCAATGGCTATGACGTTGTGTTGTATGACGTGATCTGGCCCGCTGAATTTGCGCAGTATCAGTTGCTTGAAAACGTGACGGACCGCGTTGATGCCGATACTCGCAAGGGCATTCTGGACGGAGCATGGACCACGGTGGAATATGATGGCAGCCTGTATGGCATGCCATGGATCGCCGATACCAAGTTCCTGTTCTATAACAAGGAAATGCTGAAAAAGGCCGGTTTTGATACTCCGCCAGCCACATGGGCTGAACTGGAAAGTCAGGCCAAGGCGATCAAGGACCAGGGGATTGTTGATTATCCGCTGGTTTGGTCCTGGTCCCAGTCTGAAGCCGCGATTTGCGATTACACCACCATCCTTTCGGGTATGGGCGGTCAGTTTCTTGATGCTGATGGCAAACCGGCATTCAATACCGGTGGTGGCCTGAAGGCACTTGAATATATGGTTGGTACGATTGATAGCGGCCTGACCAACCCGAATTCACGCGAATATCTTGAAGAAGATGTTCGTCGGGTATTTTCAAGCGGACAGGCGGCTTTTGCGCTGAACTGGGGATATATGTACAACCTTGCCAATGACCCGGCCGAAAGCCAGGTTGCCGGTCATGTTGGCATTGCCCCGGCACCGGGAACGGCCGGAGTTTCGACAGCATCGGCCGTGAACGGTTCGATGGGGCTTGGTATTCCGACCAAAAGTGAGCACAAGGAAGAAGCTTGGAAATATATCCAGTTCCTGACCTCGCAGAAAGTACAGGACCAATACGCCAAGCTGAGCCTGCCGGTTTGGGAAGCATCATATAGCAACCCGGATGTGATCAAAGGGCAGGAGCCGTTTGTTGATGCCGCGAAAACCAGCCTTGCCGTGATGGCGCCGCGCCCGACCATGGCGGCCTATCAGGAAGCATCTGCTGCTTTGCAGGAAGCCCTTCAGAATGCGATGCTGGGGACGCAAACCCCGGCGGATGCCCTGAACGGTGCGGCCGAGGCGATTGGCGATATTCAGTAATCGTTTTTCGCACACAGATGACTTCCAACCGGAGCCGAAACCACCGCTATGATTTCCCATCGTAAAACGGTGACGGCGTGGCTGCTGCTGACCCCGATGATTGTGATCATCCTCGGGGTCAGCGGATACCCGTTGATCAAAACAATTTATTTCAGCCTGACCGGTGCAAAATTGATTGCGCCCGATATGACCAGCATATGGGTCGGGTTTGACAATTACATTCGCGCATTATCGTCGTCGAAATTTCGCGAAGCCATTTGGCACACGACCTATTTTGCCGTGATTTCCGTCGGTGTGGAAATGGTGATTGGTGTGCTGGTCGCGTTGCTTTTGAACGAGGCCTTTAAAGGCCGGACATTGTTGCGCGCGATGCTGATTTTACCGCTGGCATTACCGACTGTTGTCAATGCCATGATGTGGCGGTTGATCTATAACCCGGATTTCGGGGCGCTAAATGCGTTGCTTTTACAATTTGGCATGCTTGATGCCTATCGTTCCTGGCTGGGCGATCCGGCATCGGCACTTGATATGGTTATTCTGGCCGACGTGTGGAAAAACTTTCCGCTGGTCGCGCTGATTGCCCTTGCTGCCCTGCAAACCGTTCCCAAGGATTTATACGAGGCCGCGACCCTTGACGGGGCAGGCATGTGGAACCGGTTTTGGCGGATTACGCTTCCGGCGATTATGGGGCCGCTTAGTGTGGCGCTTGTGCTGCGCACGATCGAGGCCTTTAAGGTGTTTGACATTATCTATGTCATGACTCGCGGTGGCCCGGCCAGCAGCACAAAAACTGTCAGTTTTTATGTCTATCAGGAAGCATTCGCCTATATGCGGGTCGGATCGGGGGCGTCCTATGCCCTGATTGTGGTGCTGATCAGTGCCAGCCTGATTGCCGGTTATATGTATCTGATCCGCAAGCAGGGGGAGGTTTAAAATGCAAGCATCCCGGAACAAGAAAATATGTGTCTATCTGGGGGCGGCTTTGCTGGCGCTGGTGATTGCCACACCTGTTTTGTGGCTGTTTATCATGAGCATCAGTTCATCAACCCATCTGACGACCTTGCCACTGCAATGGTGGCCCGACGAGCCGACGTTCGAGAATTACCGCAGCCTTTTGATCTATGCCGAGAATACCCCATCGCAAAGCTTCCTTTATGGGATCCGCAATAGCGTGATTATCGCGCTTGCGGCGACGGGGGTATCCATCGCCGCAGCCATTCCGGCGGCGTATAGCTTTTCACGCCTGCCCGGAAAGCGTCGCAAGAACCTGCTTTATGCCGTGATCGCGATCTTTATGTTGCCGCCCGTGGCGATTGTTTTGCCGATGTATACGATCATGAATGCGCTGGGGCTGCTCAATACCCATTTCGCGCTGATCATTGTGTATTGTTCGATTCTGTTGCCGTTTACGACATGGCTGTTGAAAAGCAATTTCGACACCATCCCAAGCGATCTTGACGAAGCGCCGATTATTGACGGGGCCAATCGGGTTCAGGCGATCTGGTATGTGATCCTGCCAATCGCGCGCCCGGCATTGGGTGCGGCGGTGATGATGGCAGTTTTGCTGGCCTGGGATGAGTTTTTCTATGGTCTGCTGTTTACCAATGATATCCGCGCCAAAACCATCACCGTGGCGATTGCCGATCTGGCGGCGGGGCGTGTGGCTGATTATGGCCTGATTTCAGCGGCTGGAATTCTGGCCGCCGTGCCACCGGTTGTTCTGGCATTTTTCATGCAGAAAACCCTAGTGTCCGGTTTGGCCAGCGGCAGTGTTAAGGGATGAATAGCATGCGTAATTCTATCACCGGCATGCGCCCCGATCCGAAACGCGAAATCATTTCGATTGGCACGATCAATGTTGATCAGTTGCTGGGCCCGATTGACGATTGGCCGGATCGCGGCACCGAAACGGTTTATCCGCAGTACGAAATGCGGGTTGGCGGCGGCGGCGGCATTTTCGGGGCGGCCTTGATGGCGCTTGGTGCCAATCAGCGCATGGTGGTCAATATTGGTCGCGATGAAATGGGCGATTGGCTTAAATCCCAGTTTGGGCCGCTTGCCCAACATTGGCATCAAAGCGACACCGTGACATCGGTCACCATTGGCCTGACGCATTCCGACAAGGAACGGACCTTTTTGTCGAACGAAGGGCATAGTGCCTTGTTTGACGCCGATATGGTGCGCAAAATGTTGTCGCATGCGGAACTTGACGGTTCGATTGCGCTTTTGGTTGGTAATTTCCTGATGCCGCGACTGGTGCCCGATTGCACCGATTTACTGGGCGAATTGCGTGATGCGGGGGCGATTGTCGCGCTTGATACCGCATGGCCGACCGGGGGCTGGACCGATGCGGTTCAGGATCATGTCCTTGGCTGGTTGCCGATGGTTGATATCTTATTGATCAACGATGCCGAGGCCGCAGGGTTGCTGGGCATTGACGGTGAAACCTTTACCGCCAATGCTGATTTGCATATTGCGCAAATTGGCAAAAAGCTCGCACCCGGCGCGATTGTGGTTGTCAAGCGCGGGCGTCACGGGGCGTCGGCCTGTATGGGCGATGATATCGTCAGTGCGGCGGTACCCGGCGCGGTCGAGGTGGTCGATACCGTGGGGGCCGGTGATTGCTTTAATGCCGGGTTCCTTTTGGCGTTTCAACGTGGTGCCGGGCTTGTTGATTGCCTGCGTGCCGGGATCGAGGTGGCGGGTAAAACCATTGCCAGTCATCCGCGCCATTATCCCGGACTTGGCGATTTATGCGCGCCAATAAGCGCCTTGCTTGACCCGGCAAATCAATCAAAAACAGATTTCATGACTTTCGATCAAGTGGAGAACGGCTGAGATGGCGTCGGTATCATTATCAAATGTCACCAAGGTTTTTGGTGCGGCACAGATCATCAAGGGCGTTGACCTTTCGGTCGGGGATGGGGAGCTTGTGGTTTTCGTTGGCCCGTCGGGCTGTGGTAAATCGACCCTGTTGCGTATGATTTCCGGGCTGGAAGAAATATCGGGCGGTGAAATTCACCTGGGGGATCGCCGGGTTGATCATTTGCCCGCATCGGACCGCGATATTGCCATGGTATTTCAATCCTATGCGCTTTATCCGCATATGACGGTCGCGGAAAACATTGGGTTCCCGCTTAAAATGGCGGGTAAATCCAAACGCGAGATTGCCGATAAAACCCGCGAGATCGGTGACGTTCTGCAATTGTTGCCGTTGTTTGACCGAACCCCAAAACAATTATCGGGTGGCCAGCGCCAGCGCGTTGCAATCGGCCGGGCCTTGGCACGTGATCCGAAAATCATCCTGTTGGATGAACCGCTATCAAATCTTGATGCGGCGCTTCGGGTTGATATGCGTATGGAACTGGCGCGCTTGCACCGTGAACTTGGCGCAACAATGATTTATGTCACCCATGATCAGGTCGAAGCCATGACCATGGCCGACCGTATCGTGGTTTTGCGTGATGGCGTGGTTGAGCAGGTTGGATCACCGCTAGACCTTTATCGGCACCCGGTCAATCAGTTCGTTGCCGGGTTTATTGGATCACCAAAAATGAACTTTTGGTCGGCACGCAGTGATGCCGATGGTCGTTTGGTTCTGCCAGCGGGGATGGCTTTGTCATTGCCCGGCGCGCTTGATCCGGATCTGGCGGTGACGGTTGGTGTGCGTCCGGAACATTTTGTGTTGGCAACCGATGATGCTTCGGCGGTTCTTCGGGGCAATGTGCTTTCGGTTGAGCATCTGGGGTCGGATACTTTTGTTCAGCTTGATTGCGGCTTTGGCGATCCGGGGCAGATCGATATCAATGTCCGACTTGCCGGGATTGTGCCGGTTCGTATCGGGGATGGGGTTAGCCTATCGGTTGCCGCGATGGAAAACTGGCATCTTTTTGATGCGGATGGTGTTCGGCTGGATATATCGAAATAACATAACTTTAATCGGTAGTTCCGCCGCTTTTTGGCCTTGGTTTTCTTGTTGTTTGCGTTCACGATTGCGCAAAGGGGACAAAACCCAAAAAATAACACGAGCAAACTGAGGCCATAATGAAACTCTCTTCATGGATTTGGGGAAGGTTGCGGACGGTATTTGTGATCGGGGTTGTTGCCCTTGTCACGGGGTGTGCCGGACTGCAATCGGACCGGGACCGGGTGACCGGGACTGTTGTTTTTCACGAAAAGATCGCGCTGGCACCTGATAGTGCGAGCCTTGTCGTGCGACTTCTTGACGCATCAAACGGTGATGCGCCGGGAACTGAAATTGCATCGATAACCAATCCGGCGGGCAATCCGCCGATGGTGTTCATCCTGCCCTATGACGCCAAGCGGATCGATCCAAGCCACCGTTACGTGATCGAGGCAAAGATTGTCACCCAAAACGGTGATCTTTTGTTTCGCAATGATCAGACCTATCGCGTTTTAACCGATAATGCGCCCAATGATGTGCAGGTTTTGGTCCGGCGCGCCGGGCCGGGATCGGCGGCGGCCGCGCGCAATGGCGGTCATTCCGATGTTGCCCGCGATGTTGCCGCGATCACCGCACAATTGCCCGATCTTCGGGTTCTTCCGGGCCGTTATAATGCCGGTGACAGCAAGGTCACGTTTAAAGCCTATGTCACGACCGAGGGCGAACCGGTCTATGTTGAAGAACACCGTGATCTGGGGAAATATGGCCAGTCCAACGTTAAATTCTATTATCGCAATGGCAAAATCCTGCACTTTGTCGAGGATGCCAACCGTATCAATTACAGCGGTACGGCGGATGGCGAGGTGCTTGATTACGCCCTGAAGCTTGATTTTGCCATCGGTCGGTTTGCCGGTGGGACAAAAACCGTCAATGGTACGCCCGGAACCCCGGATGATCATGAAGTCAGCGGGGCGATGGCACAAAGCAAGGTTGCCCTAGCGCGGATCAGCGCGGCACTTGGCGAGGCGGCCTTGGCACCGGTTACCGGGCGCCAGACTTTTGTTTGCGATGATAAAAGCCGGTTTAACGCCACCTTCGAAGGCCGCAAGGGCGAGGCCGTGATCGAGTTCCTTGGCCGTGATCCACTGATCCTGCGCGTTCAGCGCACCGGGTCGGGATATGGTTATGCCAATGAAATGTATTCGATCCGCGGCAAGGGGCAGGACGCGACATGGACCGGGCCAGATGGTTCGACCAAATGTGCTGTTTCGGCCGAAATTACCGGTCTTGCGCTGGCACCGGGCAATTTCCCGGTTGTTGATGTTGATGATTTGCAAAAACCGGATAACCCGGAATGGACCCGCCAGATTACGGCCTTGATGCCGGCAATCAATGCTTGCCTTGCGGTATCAAGCAATGATCTGACATCCATTTTAAAAGCATGGCCGATGGACCACGGTATGGTCGGGATACGGACAATCAACGGCGATGGTAGTCGTTATGATTGTCTGGCGCCGTCCGGCGGCCTTGGTGATGTGCATACCGAATTGGTTGATGGCTCAACCAATCGCCTGCCCGACGAGGGGGCGGTGCGTTTCACCCCCGCCACCGGGGCTTATCCGGACGGCGAATGTTTCCGCCATCAGCGGGTTGAACATAACGGCATCTTCATTGGCTGGTTGTCGCATAACCTTTGCACCAGCTAAAACATTGACCGATCTGTGAAACAAAAAGCCCCGCAGCCATAAGCTGCGGGGCTTTTTCATCAAATTATGGTCGTATCAGTGTGCCAATTGGCCGGTTGCCGAAAGGATGCCGATGGAACCCGAAAGGGCATCTTCGTGGCCAATATTGATGCCAAGAAACCGGTGGCGATCAAAATAGCCGGGCATGGCAAGGCCGTTGGCAGATGCGGCATGAAAGCCAAAACGCGCGTAGTAATCCGGATCGCCGACCAGCAGGACCGAACGGTGACCGGTTGATTGGGCCGCATTGAGTGCTGCATACATCAGACCCGCGCCAACGCCCGAGCCGTTATAGACCTTTTCAACCGCAAGCGGCCCCAGCAACAGCGCAGAACCGCTGTTACCGGCTTGGACATTCCACAGACGTACCGTGCCGATAATGTGTTTGCCGTCGTGTGCGACAAACGCCAGACCGTCGGCCGGCAGGCGGCCGCGGCGCAAGGCTTCGGATGATTTTCCAAAGCGCGCCGGACCCATCACACGATCCAGAAGTTTTTCGCGTTCGACATGCGAAAAGCTGCTTTCGCGATCAATCACGATCATCTATGCGATCTCTAGATCACATAGGACGCCAACGGCGAGAACCCGTTGAACGCCACAGCGGAATAGGTGGTGGTATAGGCACCCGTTGCTTCGATCAGAACTTCGTCACCGATGGTCAGGGCAATCGGCAGGTCATAGGGTTTCTTTTCGTACATCACATCGGCAGAATCACAGGTCGGCCCCGCCAGAACACAAGGCGCCACATCGCCGCCATCATGGATGGTTGTGATCGGGTAACGGATGGCTTCGTCCATGGTTTCGGCCAGACCGCCGAATTTACCAATGTCGAGGTAAACCCAACGGATCGGATCATCGGCATGTTTGCGCGAAATCAAAACAACTTCGGCTTTGATCACGCCCGCATCACCGACCATGCCGCGGCCCGGTTCGATAATGGTTTCGGGCATGTGATTGCCAAAATGGGTGTGCAGCGAGTCAACAATTGCCGCGCCATAAGCATGGGTTTTTGGAACGTCACGCAGGTAACGGGTCGGAAAACCGCCGCCCATATTGACCATCGACAATTGGATGCCGCGATCCGCAAGGGTGTTGAAAATCGATGCGGCTTCGCCAAGTGCCTTGTCCCATGCATCAAGATTGCACTGCTGCGATCCAACATGGAACGACACGCCATAGGCATGCAGGCCAAGGTGATGGGCATGTTCAAGAACTTCGAGTGCCATGGACGGCGCGCAACCAAATTTGCGCGATAACGGCCATTCAGCGCCTTCACCGTCGGTCAGAATGCGGCAAAATACGCGTGCAGCCGGGGCAACACGGGCAATTTTTTCAACTTCTTCGACGCAATCCACCGCAAAAAGACGGATACCCAATTCATGGGCGCGTGCAATGTCGCGTTCTTTTTTGATGGTGTTGCCAAACGAAATGCGATCCGGCGTTGCACCCGCGGCCATCGCCATTTCGATTTCAACGACAGATGCGGTGTCAAAGTTGCTGCCAAGATTGGCAAGCAGGCTTAGGACTTCCGGTGCCGGATTGGCTTTGACGGCGTAAAAAATACGGCTGTCTGGAAGGGCATGAGTAAAGGTTTCGTAGTTGCGCTGAACCACGTCAAGATCAACAACCAAGCACGGACCTTCTGGTCGGTTCTGGGCGAGGAAATCAATAATACGCTGCGTTGCCATTGGGGCGTTCTTCCCATTCCACGATATGGCAGCTTGCGGTACCTGATGCGTTTAGGCGCGGTGGAGGCGCTATACGCGGACTACCGACAGGCTGAAAAGCTCCGGTGCCTACCGGAACGTGCGAAGTCTGCCTCGCTGTGGATGGGGGTTCCCCGTCCGCACGTGGGCAATGATGGTGTGCCTCTTTAGCGTCGGTGGATTTGGACAACCACCTGAGACCAAAAAAGCCCTACACCGTCGTTGCTTTAAGTAAATCCTACAGGGTTCTTTAAGTAGGACCACCACAGGCACGTGCGACTTTGGGCAAGTCCGCATTTACGCCCATTCGATTTCCTGCGCAAGTGAAATTTTCACCCGATTTGTCATGATCCAATCGCAGGATCATCGAAGAAGTTATGCCGCGACGCAAAAAATGGCTCAAAAGGCCGTTCTTGTATTTTTCACAAATGCGACCTAATGCATTTTGGTATGGGGCATTGCAATTTGTGCATATCGAACGATCCGATTAACTGTATTCGATTGCTGGGTGGGGACTATCAGTCGGGGACCGTTGCAACATAATGCGGGCAGGGGCCGACAATATGCCACCCCATGCGTTTTTGTAACCGGATCGAGGCAGTGTTATTGCGACGGGCAATACACCATAACGCGTCAAACCCGCGTTCGCGATATAGATCCATCGTATGGCCTGCAATCCACTGTGCAAGTCCGGTGCCCCACCATGGTCGCAGGACCGCGATTCCGGAAAACAATGGCGTATTGGTGCCTTCGGTATAGGCGGCGATCTGACCGCTTGCAGCGTCGCGGGCATAAATCATCCAGATATCATCATCGGCAATCACACGCCGGATTGTTGGTCCGGTGAACCGGGTGCATAATCCTTCATTGGCATAGGCGCGATTGTAAAACTCTGCCAGTTCGTGATTGATCTTGTCATCAAGACAACTGGCGTCATAGAGATGAAGAGACAGGCCAGGGACTTCCTTGTAGGGATAATCATCCCCGTTCCATGCAAGCTGCACCATGTCTTCTTCAGGAACAAAGCCGGTTTTTTCAAAAAAACCGGCTTTAGAAAGGGATCTTTCATTGAGCATGGCGACCTGACGGGTCAGTCCGCGTTTGCGAAAGGCGACATCCATCCCGTTTTTCAGGGCCGTACCGATACCTTTTTTCTGGCAATCGTCGGGGACAAGATAAACGACAGAGCGCGTGTTCTCATCGCGATAGGGACGCCAGTTTGCAAATGCGACACCTTTTGCCTGATCATCCTGCACGGCCAACAAAACGACTTCCATGTTTTTATGCGGCGAGGCAATCACTGATTGCCAAAAATCATAGAAATGCGATGCCGGATCATTTCCTCCCCATCCTGCCACCAGTCCAATCAACAAGTATTGCATGTTAGACGGATCATATTCGACAACCTGGCAGGGGGGAGGCTGTATCTTGGGCATGAATTGTGTCTTTCTTAAATGCCGGGTAAGGAATGTGCGGTGGAATGTTGTGGTATATTTTGAGGATAAAAAAGCGCGACTGCCAAACCCAATTAGCAACCGCGCTCCTGTTAGATGATTTTTATTCTGTCGACATCAGAATTGGCAAAGCTGAGATTGCCCTCACATATCGAGATTACTACCCGGGAGAGCCGGCAGGTTCTAATTTTCGCTGATATAACATGTAGGGACGCATCTGCCAGGCTGTGGCTGAGGGCCACTGGCAGAAAGTTCTTCGTCACTGCTAAAGGAGCAATACACCGGAATCGGTGCCAGTTTTGTGCTCTGCCCAACCCAGCATTGGCAAGGACTTACCGGTGCGGTGGATACAGTCAGTTCTTCATCTGCATTGATAAAGCAGGAACAATTTGGCATCGGACGACTGTGAGCTGCCGCGGTGAGTGTTTCTTCATCGCTGATTCCGCACGGCCAACAAACCGTCGGCGTCGGTGACGAGATCCGGCTCAGTTCTTGGTCGTTGTCAAGACGCGATAATAGCGGTGTCGGAAGCGTGGTGGAAATCTGAACGGTGTCGTCGTTACTAAGGCGAGAGAAAACCGGCGATGGCAAGTGATCTGCGCCGATGGAGTTGTTCTGTGTCATAATCCCTGCTGCTCCTGATTGGGTGTCCGCGTCAACGGGACAGGTCCCCGACGCAACCTAAAATTCAAACTGGAAATCCTTAAAAAGGAAAGCCCACGTACGGTTAGGTATCAACAAATTTTAGTTTAGATTATTGAACTTACAACACTTTTTGTTGCGCCATCCTATGCGATGAATGAAAGTGATGCAACTGCGGGATGATCACGGTTTGGAAAATAACGGGTGTTCGATCGGACAAAACAAACAACATAAGACGGATCACAGCCCGTCAAAAAGAGGGGCCGGTATACAAACTGGCAAAGACTGATTCATGGAACAAAATAGCAATCATTACCTGGCCATGGCGCCGCATTTCAATGTGCATCGCATGGGGGATGACCAGTTTATGTTGTTGTCCGAGGATCAGAGTTTTCGGTTGTCCGGGGCCGGGTATGTGATGATTATTCCGTTACTAGATGGTCGCCTTACCCGTGCGCAAATCCTTGAACAACTGGCCGGACGCGCCTCTGCAGACGAGATTAATGGTCTGATTGATATCATGCTGGCCAAGCGATATGTCGTCCCGGTCGAACCATGGGCTGATAGTGCGCGGTCTGCATTCTGGAGTGCGCAGAACTTGCCACCGGTCGATTGCGAAACCCATTTGGCGCAATACCGGGTGGCAGTCGTGGCGTTGGGCAAGGATGGCCCGGCAGGCTCTGTACAGGCATCCCAACTGACCGCAATGTTGATGGCCGCGGGTTTTTGCATCAGCGATTATAAAAATGCCCATGTTTCGATTGTACTGGTCGAAGATTATCTTCAACCTGCCCTTGGCGAATTCGCCCGCTCGGCAGCACAGCGCAAAGCTCTGTGGATTCCGTTCAAACCGGGCGGTATGTCGGCATGGTTCGGCCCGATAATGGGCAGCCATAATGGCGATCATAATTGCTATTTCTGTTTGGCACGGCGGTTGGCAGAACATCGACCGGGTGAACATGTGCTGGTACCGAGCATGACGGGTGTTCGCTCGGCAAAGGCATGGACCCCGGCTACTTTGGCGATAGCAAATGGTCAGGCAACGCTGGAACTGACCCGTTTTGCTCTTGGTCAGTCGCAACAGATCGAACAGCGTCTTGTTACTTGGGGAATTGCTGACGGACAAAATGGGCAGCATATGGTGCCGTTGTTTGACGATTGCCCCTCGGCCAGCGCGCAGCAAGCGGGTGATGACGGGCAAAAGGATCGCGTCGAAGCCATACCAATCCGGTTGTCGTCGGTTAAAAATTTCGATGGGGCGGATGGTGGTTGGCGCGCGCTTTCACCAGGACAAGCGCTTGCGAAGCTCGAACCGATTGTTAGCCCGATCACCGGAATTGTTGCCCATATACATCCGGTTGCCCTCGGCGAAGGGCTGCATGTTTATAACGCATCCCAAGGGCATCGCGCGGCGATTGATCCGCGCCAGAACCGTACTCTTGGCCGCCCCGGCGGCGCATCCGGTAAGGGATTAAGCGCAAAGCAGGCAAAAATCAGTTGTCTGGCCGAAGCTGTCGAACGATATGGCGCGCAATGGGTGGGCAGTGAACCCCGACGACAGGCAAGCTGGCGTGATCTGGGCACACTTGCCCCGCATCCCCGCGATTTGCTGCAATATAGCGATTTTCAATACGAAAATCGGGCCGAATTGAACAAAACGATTGGCATGATGGGGCGCATTGCCGAGCCGTTTGATGAAACCGCATTGATTGACTGGAGTCCGGCATGGTCGTTGCGTGATGATGCAGAACGCTGGTTGCCGAGCCGGTTTTGTTTTTATCAATATCCAGATGACCTTGTACCGGGCGATCATAAATTCTGTTGGGCCGATTCCAATGGCTGTGCCACAGGGGGGAGCATTGAAGAAGCCATCCTGCAAGGGTTCCTTGAGGTGGTTGAACGCGATGCGGTGGCAATCTGGTGGTATAATCGCCTGCGTATGCGTCAGGTTGCGTTTGATGGGCTTGATGATACCTACGTCGCACAGGTTCAGGATTATTATCGCGGCTTGGGACGTGATGTCTGGTTGCTTGATATTACCACCGATTTGGGGATTCCGGTGGTGGTTGCTGTTTCGGCAACCTTTGATGGGCGTCGTATCCTGACTGGATTTGGCGCGCATATTGACGGGCGGATCGCTGCTTTGCGCGCCCTTACCGAAATTCACCAGGCCATATTGTTTGATCAGTCCCCTGAAACAGAGCGCAGTGCAAATCATCAGGTTGATGATGCGGTATGGCAATGGCTTGATAAGGCCAGTTTGGCTGATCATTCCTATCTGAAGCCCGATGGCGTCATCACGGTGGATGAAATGCCCACCCATCAGTTTGACAATATCGATCAGGCGGTGCGCTATGGCGTTGACTGCGTGGCGCAGGCCGGTCACGATTTTATTGTCGTAGATTACAGTCGTAAGGATTTGCCGTTAAATTGTGTGCGGGTTGTTGTGCCCGGTTTGCGCCATTTCTGGAACCGGCGGGCAGTTGGGCGTCTGACCGAGGCCCCGGTGCAGATGGGGAAGCTGGACCGATCATTAAACGAAGATGAACTTAACCCTGTTAACTTTTTCCTCTAGGGCATTTTTATGACATTCGATGTGTCCGAACCAGTACCCGGAATAATGTTGTCGCCCGTGATTGCCGCGATTTCCTATGACGCCGACCGTCTTGTGCTGTCAGTGCATTTTCAAGATTGGCCAAGCAGGGATTTGTCGTGGACCGATGCGGCGTTGGCTGAATTTATCGGGAAAATGCCGGGGACTGCTGGCATGTCACTTTCTGACTTGCAGCGTGCTGTGGGGGATTTGTATCCCAGCATGACGGATGAAGATATTGGCCAAACCACGAACGCCTTGTTGCGCCGCCTGACACAGAACGACATGCTGCATTGGTGGTTTGGCACAGCCCAACAACCCTTGTGCATTCTTGAGCCGCAATCGCGTTTGTTTTGCCCCCAGTTCTGGGCGCCTCCGGTGCCGGACGAGGCAGTTTTATCGCGCTTTGTCTTTATGCGGCGTGATGGGAATACGGTTCTTCTGGAAAATCCTGAATACCATGTGGCATTGCGCTTTACCAAAGCGGGGGGGGATCTTCTGCCAGTGGCTTTTGCAAACTCTGCATCGGGCCCGACAGAAGACGCAACGCCATCGCAGAAGGCTTTCTGGCGTTTCCTGTGGTGTTCAGGATTTCTTGAAGTTGGTGGAAACGATAGGTCATCCCGCCAGGCTTGGGATTTTCATGATCGGGTTTTCCATGCCGGGTCACGGTCTTTCCTTGGGGTCACGCGTATCGGGATGAATTACCGTTTTAAAGATACAGTCGCGCCACTCCCCGCCCAGAAAACGGCAATGTCGGATCGGAAAATTGCTTTGTCGCGTACGCGCGTCGGCGAAGAGACACCTCAATCGCGTCCGTTAAGCAGCGTGATGGAAACTCGACACTCCGTGCGTAAACCTGGTCACTTTCCGCTTACCCTTGCCGATTTGAGTGTTTTTTTATGGCGCACATCCTCGGTACGCGGTCAAAAGTCTGGTGGGGGGATGGAATTGCTAGAACGGCCCATGCCCGCGGGCGGGGCTATTCACGAACTGGAATTTTATATTGCGGTCCATCGCTGTGACGGGCTCGAACCGGGATTGTATCACTATCACGGTGGCGAGCACGCCCTGTATGCCCTACCGGCCAAGCCGTCTTACGTGCAGGCGATTGTGTCCGGGGCAGCAGGCAGTATGGGACAATCGGATACTTTGCCTGATTGCGTGATTGTTATGGCGACCCGGTTATTGCGGCTGGCATGGAAATATCAGGCAATGTCTTATCGATTGTCGCTTTTGCATGCCGGGGTGGCGATGGAAACATTTTATCTGGTCGCCGAGGATATGGGGCTTTCGCCCTGTGCCGTCGGCGGGGGTGATTCCGCTTTGTTTGCGATTGCCACTGGCCTGCCTGAGGACGAAGAAGCCGCAATTGGCGAGTTTGTCATCAATGGCCGTCAGATGCCGATGACCGTGGAAGGTAATGGTCGATCATTGCAATAATATCGTTTGCGAGCCCTTGGGGTACGCTGTTTGTTTGAATGGAATTGTGTATCATGACAAAGATCAAAATTACCGCCGGACCATTTACCTTTGACGGGGTTCTCGAAACCCAAAAGGCGCCTGAAACCTGCAAGGCATTCGTTGAACGTATGCCATTTGAAAGCAAGGCTGTGCATGTGCGCTGGTCGGGTGAAGGTGTGTGGATGCCTTTGGGCGATTATCAATTTGGCGTTGGCTATGAAAACCACACCAGTTACCCGGCACCGGGCCAGATCATTCTGTATCCCGGCGGGATCAGCGAAACCGAAATCCTGCTGGCTTATGGCGGGGTGCATTTCGCATCAAAAATGGGCCAGCTTGCCGGCAACCATTTCATCACCGTGACCAGCAGTCTTGAGGATTTGGAAAAGCTGGGCAAGATGACGCTGTGGGAAGGTGCCCAGCCGATCCGGTTTGAACTGGCTTAGGCTAAAAAATCATTGATCTGCCCTCGGTGAAGCGCAGTGTGAAGCCGCACACTCGCTTATGTGGTGGGATTGACTTAGAACCCTTTAAATCTTTTATCCAAGCAGGCGAGCTTTGAAGTGTTCGAGACAATCAATCTGTGGATTCAGGATCACCAGCAACTGGTCTATACCCTGATTTTTACCTATTGCGTGAGCAAGGCCAGCATCCTGCCGATTTTTGTCGGCATCTTTGTCGTGTCCGAAAGTCTTTTGCTCGGACCCTCAATGATCGCGATGCTGTCCGGTGCCTTTGCGGGCGACATGCTGCGCTTTTGGCTGGGGCGCAAATATGGCGATGCGATTGTCAGGAAATTTCCATACTCGTTTTCAAAGTGGCTGGGCAAAACCATGCGCTTGTTTGAGCATTATGGTGTCGCCTATATCTTGCTGTGCCGCTATCCCAACACCATCCGCTCGATTAGTGTGTTTCCGGTGGGGATGAGTTCAATGTCCTTCATACGGTTTCTACCGCTGAGCATCTTATCTATCCTGATCTGGATCGGATCGTTCTTTGCGCTTGGATATGCCTTGGGCGAGGGGATGTCGGAATTGCTGGAACGCAATCTGACCTTGCTCAGCCCGATCTTGCTGATTGTGTTTCTGGGCCTTGGCTGGCTCGGCTTGCGGCGGATTGACAAGCTTGAGCGACAGGCCGAAAAAATCATCAAATAGCCAAAAGAAAACGGCAGCCGCATCAGGCTGCCGTTCTTAATTGGTGCGTCGGGTGGGGATACTTATTCCGCAGCAATCGTCTTGCCGTCGCTTTCAAGCATCTCGCCCTGTTTGCGCTTGGCAAGGATTTCGCGGGCTTTGGCATAGCTTTCGTCGTGCCAGAAGATCAGGCAGCCATTGCAACCCCGGCCACAGCACCCTTTGGTGCCGACACGCGGGGTGCGGAAAGTGCGTTCTTTTTGGCGATCATCAAGGGCGGTTTGAAGCGCTTCGCGTTTGACGTCGTAACGTTCTTCGTTGCCTTTGCCCATTTCGATCCGATGCGCTTCCTGATCGAGTTTCAGGCGTTGCCATTCGTCTTCGGACAGGGCTTTTTCCTTGCGCACGATGGTCATCGGCAGAATTTCAGTGCGCAGGAATTCCGGGTCTTCCTGTTCGAACAGGGAAAACGGAAGACGGATGCGCGGCTGGGTGTTGGCGTGGACCGCTTCGCCGATATTGCCGGTTTTGGCATCGATGAATTCATACATGCGGATGAAAACGGTCTGACGCGACCGTGGCGGGACGATTTCGATCACGTCACCGACCAACATGCGGTTTTTGACCGTCATGATAAACGCATCATCTTGAACTTCTTCGATGACCCCGGCAAATTCCCAATCAGCCACATTGACGTTGGTGTCATAGCCATGGGCATAATTGGTCAGGCGGCCATCGTGGAAGGCAAGGGTATAGCCCCGGTTCGGAATGGTCGCCAGTTCCTTCATATAAGGTTCAGCCGACCAGTTTTCCGGGTCTTCGTACCAGTCATCAATCGCCATACGATAGGCACGGGCAACCAGACCGGCGTAATACGGGCTTTTGCCGCGTCCTTCGACCTTAAGGCTATCGACGCCGATTTTAAGGTAGTCTTCAAGTTTCGGCATGATGCAAAGATCACGTGAATTCAGGATGTATGAGCCACGTTCGTCTTCCTGAATTTCCATCAGTTCGCCCGGACGCATTTCTTCTTCGAGGAAGAAATCAAACATCTCGAGGTTTTCTTCGGTCAGGTGCAGTTCCTTGACCGTGCCGTCCTTAAGCTTCATGTGGACTTTGTATTTCCAGCGGCATGAATTGGCACAGGCACCCTGGTTCGCCCCGCGTTCGGCCATGAAGTTCGACAAAAGGCAGCGACCTGAATAGGTCATGCACATCGACCCATGGACAAAGGCCTCGATCTTGATGTCTTGGCATTTGGCGCGAATTTCGGTCAGTTCCTCGTATGAAACTTCGCGACCCAGCACGACAAGTTTCGCGCCGATGCTTTGCCAGAATTTGACGCTTTGCCAGGAACAGACATTGGCCTGGGTCGAGACATGCAGGTCAAGTTCGGGCGCATGTTCGCGGACGAACATGAACACGCCCGGATCAGCAACGATCAATCCATCGGGTTTGACCTTGCGCACCGTATCGACATATTCCGGCAGCTTGTCGATATCCTTGTTGTGCGAGAACAGGTTCAGCGTCAGATAAACGCGAACACCATTTTCATGCGCAAAACCGATGCCTTCGACAACATCATCAAGCGACATCTGGCTTTTAACCCGAAGCGACAGGTCAGGCGTGCCCATATAAACGGCGTCGGCACCATAAAGGACGGCGACTTTCAGCTTTTCGAGCGAGCCTGCGGGCATCAGTAATTCGGAACGGTGCGGTTGATCACTCATCACTTGCGGGTCTTCTTTTCGGGAAATGCGGGAAACTCTCTGCCTGATCCGACTTATATCAAAGTCAGTCGAGCTTTTGCGCGGTTCATAACACAAACGCGCATCTATTGCCGATCAAAATCGCATATTTCGGGGCAAAAGCAAAGCAGGCGATGGGGGCACCAGCCATTCATCGACTGCAGGGCGGAGCGAAAATATCTGACTTGTGGTCAAAATTAAAAATAGTATATATTGCTTATTATATACAAATCATCTTTAAAATTGACGGAGGCACAAAGGTGCCGTCTTTTCATGATCCCAAGCAGAATATCGGTTTTCTGATGAAGGATGTGACGCGTTTGATGCGTCGTAATTTCATGCGGCGCGCCCATGATTTTGGCCTGACTCAGGCGCAGATGCAGGCCTTGGCCTATCTTGTGCGGAACGAAGGCATTCGGCAGGTGACCCTTGCCGAGATGCTGGAAATTCAGCCCATAACGACGGCACGTCTGATCGACAAGCTGGAAGAGCAAGGTTTGGTTGAACGTCGTCCTGATCCAAGTGATCGGCGTGCGGTTCTGCTTTATCTGACGGAGCGGGCAGGCGCGCTGATTGATCGGATTTGGGTGCATGCCGCAAAGACACGTGAAGAAGCACTGGCAGGCCTGTCGCCGGAAACCCAGGAAATACTCGTCACTGCACTTGGCCAGATGCACGACAATCTGACACGCGTCGAACAGGCGCAAAGTCAGACGGAAACCGCATCGGCAGACAAATAACCCAAGGCCCCATGACCATGACACAGAATTTGGAAAATGCTGGCGCATCCGCCGGTAACGAACAAAATGTTGCCAAACGCAAGAAACGCTGGCTGCGTCCGGTGTTGCTTTTGGTTGGCCCGCTTGCGGTGATCGCGGGCGGTGCATACTGGTATTATTCTGGCGGGCGGTTTATCGGCACTGAAAACGCCTATATCCATGCCGATATGGTCGCCATCAGCCCGCAGATTGATGGCCCGATCAAAGAGATCCTGATCCATGAAAACCAGCGCGTGGAAAAGGGCGATGTTCTGTTCCGCATTGATCCGCGACCTTTTCAGATTGCGGTTGAACGTGCGCATGCCGATCTTGCCGCCACCAGGCAGGAAATCGAGGCCCTGAGACAAAGTTATGAAGAACTTCAGGGCAGCCTTGAACTGGCGAAGATCAATCTGGATTTCGCCAAAAAGAAGTTTGATCGCCAATCGGCCCTTCGCAAAAACAATGTGACGTCGCAAGCGTCATTGGACGAGGCACAAAACGCCCTTTTGGCGGCGAAACAGCGCATTGTTCTGGATCAGCGGGCGATGAAAACCACCTTGGCAAAACTGGGCGGGCGTTTTGACACCCCGGTCGAGGATCTGCCGCAATATCAACAGGCCAAATTCGCGCTGGAGCAGGCCGAACTTGACCTGACCCATACCGAAATCACCGCACCGTTTCGCGGTGTGATCAGCAACAAGCCCGAAGAAGGCGCCTATGTCAAAGCCGGGGAGGCGATGGCAAGTTTGGTTTCAAGTGACGTCATCTGGATCGACGCCAATTTCAAGGAAGTCGACCTGACCTATCTTAAGCCGGGGCAGGAGGCCGAGATTTCGGTTGATGCCTATCCGGGCAAGGTTTGGCATGGGGCGGTTCATTCGCTTGCCCCGGCAACAGGTGCGGAATTTTCGGTTATTCCGGCCCAGAATGCGACGGGAAACTGGGTCAAGGTTGTACAACGTGTTCCTGTGCGGATTGTCGTTGATATTGAAACCGGCGGCCCGGAATTGCGCGCCGGTATGAGCACCGAGATCGAGGTTGATACCCATCACAAACGCGAAATTCCAGCCTTTGCCACGGTCGCGCTGGGCTGGATCGGGATCAATCAGGCCGAAGCGGGCACCGAAGGTTCGCTGCAATGAGTGCAGCCGCGACGGCGGCCAGCACGACCACGCCGCTTGAACGCGGTCTGACCACCGTTTCGATCATGCTTGCCACCATCATGCAGGCACTTGATACCACCATTGCCAATGTTGCCTTGCCGCATATGCAGGGCAGTATGGCGGCCACCCAGGATCAGATTTCCTGGGTGTTGACTTCTTATATTGTTGCCGCCGCGATCATGACGCCGCCGACCGGGTTTTTGGCCGCGCGGTTTGGCCGCAAGAAGCTTTTTTTGGTGTCGGTAACCGGTTTTACCATTGCCTCCATGCTGTGCGGCGCGGCCGTATCCTTGCCTGAAATGGTGATGTTCCGGTTGCTGCAAGGCGCATTCGGGGCCGGGCTTGTGCCACTGTCGCAGGCGGTTTTGTTAGATACTTACCCCAAGGAAAAGCACGGTTCAGCCATGGCGATGTGGGGTATGGGGGTGATTTTGGGGCCGATTTTGGGGCCGACATTGGGCGGGTATCTGACGGAATATTATAACTGGCGCTGGGTGTTTTATATCAACCTGCCGGTCGGGCTTTTGGCACTTGGCGGGATCATGGCGTTTGTCCCGGAAACCGATAAGCGCAATGGTCTGTCCTTTGACTGGTTCGGCTTTGCGTTGCTTAGCCTTTCAATCGGCGCATTGCAGATGATGCTGGATCGCGGTGAAAGCCAGAACTGGTTTTCGTCGATTGAAATCCTGATTGAAACGGGATTGGCAGCGGTATGCCTTTATATGTTCATTGTGCATATGTTCACGGCAAAGAACCCGTTTCTGGAGCCAGGGCTGTTTACCGACCGCAACTTTGTCATCGGGTTGCTTTTTATCTTTATCGTCGGTGTTGTGTTGCTTGCGACATTGGCCCTTCTGCCACCGTTTTTACAGAATTTGATGGGATATCCGGTGGTGACGGCGGGCATATTGCTGGCTCCGCGCGGGGTGGGGACCATGATTGCGATGATGTTTGTCGGGCGACTGGTCGGCAAGATCGATACCCGAATTCTGATCCTGTTTGGTCTGTTTATGACAGCTTTGTCGCTATATCAGATGATGGGCTTTACGACGGATGTCAGTGAATTCACCATCATCCGAACCGGGATTATTCAGGGGATCGGGCTTGGTTTTATTTTCGTGCCGCTGAGCACGATCACCTTTGCAACCCTTAATCCGCATTACCGCACCGAAGGCACGGCGATGTTCAGTTTGATGCGCAATATCGGATCAAGCATCGGCATTTCGGTGATGACCACCATGCTGACCCAAAACACGCAGGTGGTGCATGCCAGCTTGGCCGCGGTGTTAACGCCGTTCAGATTGGCAATGCAGTCACCGTGGTTGCCTGATATCTGGGATTGGCAAACAACTACCGGTGTGGTGTTGCTAAACGCGGCAGTGACAAAGCAGGCCAGCGCGATTGCCTATCTGGATGACTTTCAGGCGATGATGTGGATCGTGATTGGCGTGGTGCCGCTTTTGCTTTTGATGCATGGGCCCAAACGCAAGGTGCCGGGCAAGGACGATCATATCGAAGTCATGGAATAGAGTGCCACAAATACCAAAAGCCCCCCCTGTTAGCAGCAGGGGAGGCTTTTTAGTGAGAGAGGATCAGGCTTGGGCTTTGGCCGTGATTGCTTTATCGACCTTGCGGATTTCACCGCTGTCGATCTTGGCCCAATACTGCTTGATTTCTGCGCGGACAACCGGCATCAGCAGGTAAAGACCAATGACGTTTGGAATGGCCATGGCAAAGATCATGGAATCCGAGAAATCGATCACAGGGCCAAGGCTCATGCTGGCTCCGACGATAACGCACAGGCAGAAGAACAGTTTAAAGACGATCTCCTTGCCTTTGCCTTCACCAACCAGATAGGTCCATGATTTAAGCCCGTAATAGGACCATGACAGCATGGTGGAAAAGGCAAACAGTACAACGGCCAATGCCAGAACAAGCGGGAACCAGGTATAGGCCGAGGCAAAGGCCGCCGATGTCAATTCGACACCCGTCAATCCGGAATTCAATTCACCGCTGATGGTGATGACAAGGGCAGTCATGGTGCAGATCACCACCGTGTCGATAAACGGTTCAAGCAGGGCAACGTATCCCTCGGTGATCGGTTCCTTGGTCCGGACAGCCGCATGTGCAATCGCAGCAGAACCAATACCGGCTTCGTTAGAAAAGGCTGCACGTTTGAAGCCCTGAATAAGCGCACCGACAACCCCGCCGGCGACACCGGCACCGGTAAAGGCGCCGACAAAGATGTCGCTAAAGGCCTGACCGACCATGCCGATATTGCTGATGATGATGACAAGACCGGCGGTGACATAAATAACCGCCATGAACGGCACGATTTTTTCGGTGACTTTGGCGATGGATTTGATGCCGCCAATGATGACCGAGCCAACGATCACGGCCATAACCAAACCAAACAACCAGCCATTGCCGACCAAGAAGCTGCTGTCGCCACCGGTGACATTGACCATCTGTTGGAACGCCTGATTGGCCTGGAACATATTACCACCACCAACAGCACCACCGATGCAGCAGACGGAAAAGATGATCGCCAGTGTTTTGCCAAGGCCCGGTTTGCCTTTTTCAGCCAAGCCTTTGGACAGGTAATACATTGGTCCGCCCGAAACGCGCCCATCGGGCAATTCGGTGCGGTATTTCACGCCAAGCGTACATTCGGTGAATTTCGATGCCATGCCCATTAACCCGGCAAGGATCATCCAGAATGTTGCACCCGGCCCGCCAATGGAAACCGCAACGGCCACACCGGCAATATTGCCAAGTCCGACAGTGCCCGAAAGGGCGGTGGCAAGGGCCTGAAAATGGGTAACCTCGCCAGCGTCTTCGGGATGGGAATAATCGCCTTTGACCAGCGAAATGGCATGCCCGAATTTGCGGAACTGCACAAAGCCGAAATAGATGGTGAAGATCGCAGCGGCAAGCACCAGCCAGCCGACGATCAGGGGGAAGTTGGTGTCACCGATGGGAACAGAATAAAAAATGATACTGGCAATGACATTTGAAACCGGGGCAATGGTTTCATTGATGCGCTGATCAAGTGTTACTTCTTGCGCCATCGTCATGAAGGGGAAAATGGATGTGGCTAAGCCTGCGGCCCATGCCGGGACGTATTTCTGGCAAGACATGAGAACTCTCCGATTTTGATTATTTTATGTTTTTGACTGCAAACCTGTTGGTGTTCAGGGCACCACGGTGACGGGCACGGGGCTGGCTTGCACAAGCGTCAGGGCAAGGCTGCCCATAAGCCGCGCGCCAAGAGCCGTGCCGCCCTTGCGGCCGATGACGATCTGTGTCGCCTTTTTTTCTGTGGCGATCTGACACATCAATTCACCGGAATGGCCATAACGGACTTCGGACGTTACGGGGATGTTGCGGTCGGTAAAAACACGAAGTGCCGGGGCAATGGTGGCCTCGGCACGAGAGAGTTCTTCGGTACGGCGTTGATGACGTTCTTCAAGTTCTTTGGTCGACAGAAAGCTGTATGGCGACCATTCCAGAACATGAATGACATGAACCGGGCAACCTTCGGCACTGGCGCGGTTCGCGGCGAACTGGACGGCGCGGTCTGAGGCATCTGTACCGTCATAACCGATCAGGATCGGTGTTGTCTCTGACATGGTGAAGTCCCTTTTTGCGATAGTTGTTCGTTGTCGGCTTGTTCACTCCCATATCGCCGGACTTGGTCCGGTCTTCTTGGCAGCATCCGGCCGCGGGTTTTATCACCCGCTATTTCGCCGTTGGGCTGCCTTCAACCAATGATACGACTTTATGACAGGTAATTTTCCCTAAAGTTGATTTGATCCTTGGGTAATTTCACTTATTATTTCTTGGTTGCTAGGGAAAAAGATTACATTAGGGGGACCAAATGGGAGTCTTGGACAAGATTGATCTGGCCGTCCTGCGCGAAGTGGCGGTTAATGGCCGGATTACGGTCACGGATCTGGCGTATCGTGTGGGGCTTTCAAAAACGCCCTGCGCCCTTCGGTTGCGACGGCTTGAAGAAAGCGAACATATCCTTGGCTATCGCGCCATTTTGCATCCGGAAAAAATGGGTGCCAGCCATATCGCATTCGTTCAGGTGATCCTGACAGATACCAAGACCGAGGCGCTTGATGCGTTTAACAAAGCCGCGCGCGCAATTCCCGAAATCGAGCAATGCCACATGATTGCAGGCGCCTTTGATTATCTGATCAAAGTACGCAGCCGCGATATCGGCGATTATCGTCGTGTCTTGGGGGAAAAGATTTCAGAATTGCCCTATGTCTCGCACACATCGACCTTTGTCGTGATGGAGGCGGTCAAAGACAGTTATTCGCTTTAATGCGGATCGTGATTTCGATCATCCCGGCGAATTCCCGGTTCGGCATATTGTTCGAACTGTCATCGTCATGCACGTAATGGGTCAGACGACGATGATGTTGGCGCCAGCCGCATGCCAGGCCGACGCAATATGTTCTGGTGGAGTATGATCGGTCACGAAGCTTTTGAAATCGGTCGGTTCGGCAATGCGCATGAAGGGGCGGGCGTGGAATTTGGACTGATCGGCAATCAGGATGCTGTGTCGTGCCGCATGGATTGCCGCATGTTTGATAGCCACTTTTTGCCGGTCATGATCAAGTGGTGCGCCAAATTCATCCAGTCCGGAGCAGCCGATAACGGTGTAATCGAGCGCAAAGCGGCGTAGAGACTGACCGGATTCCGGGCCGACCAGTGATCCGTCGTTGCCATGCACGATGCCGCCAATCACATGGATTTCAAGATGGGATTGTGCCGAAACGATAGAAGCGCAGAGCAGGCTGTTGGTGACGATGCGAAGATTACGATGATTGCCAAGGGCGCGTGCCGCTGCCTCGGCCGTGGTGCCGACATCAAGGAAAACCGCCGACCCGTTGGGGATTAATTGGGCGGTTTTTTCGCCGATAAGTTGCTTGGCCTTGGGGGAAAGGCGATTTTTTTGTTCGTGACCCAGCCGCACCATGTTGTTGGGCAGGCCCGCCCCACCGTGGAAGCGCTGCAACAGACCCTGTTTGCTTAGGTCAATGACATCGCGGCGCACGGTCTGTGTCGATACGTCGAACTTTTCAGCCAACGCATCAAGTGTGACAAAGCCCTGATTGCGAACGATATGCAGGATATCGCGCTGGCGTATGTTAACGCTGGTTTCGGTTTCGGGTGTATTCGGCAATGTTATGATCCGGCCTTTTAATCTTCGCTGGCACATGAATGTAAATTAACTTACATATCTGGGCGCTGGGTTTTGATCAGAAAAGGATATTGCAACATGCCAATTTATATTGATACGGAAAAAATGTTGCTGCGCTGCGAAGGAAGGATATTTGATCCTTGGGGGCTTTGCTGGATAGATGATGCATCCGTGTCGGTCGATAAAGGTGCGGGTGATTTGCGCCCTGTATCGGCAGAAGATGCAATGCGCTGGTTGTTTGAAACGCAAAAGGTGCGTCAGGTTCCGGTGGCTGTGATCGGTGCAAAGGACGCCAGTGATCAGGAATGCACCGATGCCGAAGCATTGGGGGCGGCACTTGCCAATGTTGGATATACATTGCTGACCGGTGGGCGCACAGGCGTCATGGAGGCCGCATCACGCGGGGCGTATCAGGCGGGGGGCTTGGTTCTTGGCCTGTTGCCGGGAGATGAATTTGACACGGCTAATTCATATGTAAGCGTACCGTTGGCGACTGGAATCGGGCCGACTCGTAATTCGGTGATCGCGCGTTCGGCGCGTGTTCTGGTCGCGGTCGGAGGGGGTTACGGCACCATTACCGAGATGGCTTATGGTCTGCATTACAATCGTCCGGTCTTTGCCCTGCCGAGTGCGCCTGAAGTTCCTGATATTGTGCGCTGCAAGGATGTTCCTGCTGTTATGGCCGGTATTGCCTGTGCCTTTCTTGGGATTTTGGATCGGGATGATGCTTGATCCTGATTGTGTTATCTTAAATGTCATAAAACTTACATTGGTGTAAATTATTACACTCTGTAAATTGGCCCTCGCATGATGTTCGTCGGGCCGATCTTGTCGGACAGATGTCTGTTATTTGCCGAACAAGACCGGATTTTACCGAAGGACTGTTTGCATGGGTTTGGTGACCTTTCTTTACACCCTCTATCTGATCGCACCGATCGCGCTTTTGCTGGTCGGGTCGTTTGGAACAAGCTGGACCAACAGTTTGCTGCCGACCGGGTTCACCCTGGATTGGTATCGCGAGGTGATTGGCGATGCGAGTTTCCGACGGGCATTCATGACCAGCCTCGAAGTGGTTGCGGCAACTTGCGTCGTCAATGTGGTGCTGGGGGTTCCCTTTGCCTATGCCGTTTTTTCGGCGGCAAATCGCGGTGTTCGGCTGGCAGCCAGAATATTTACGCTGCTGCCGGTTGCTGTGCCGGAACTGGTTTTGGGTTTCGGTTTTATCATCGTCTTCTCAAGCGACTATTTGCCCTGGTTGGGGACGACTTGGCTTCTGATTTGCGCCCATATAGTTCTGACGCTGCCCTATCTCGTCGCGACGCTTTTGGGCGATATGGATCGGCTTGGCATTGCCGATATGGAAAAGGTCGCCGAAACGCTGGGGGCCGGTTTTTGGCCGCGGTTTCGTGACATCGTCTTGCCGTCGCTGCGCTATAGCCTTTTGTCGGGGCTGATGATGGTGACGGCGATTTCTATCGGTGAATTCCAGATATCGAACCTCGTGGCCGGTTTTCTGTCGCGTCCTTATCCCGTCGTGTTGTTGCAGGCCTTTTACGGGGCCACCGGCCTTGCCTGTGCGGCGACGGTTATCCTCATCATTCTTGCCCTGTTGGCGGCCTTTGGTGGTGCTGCCGGGGCGCATCTTGCACAGCTTCGCCAAAAGGTTCGCGCATGACCATTCATTTTGACAATGTCACCTATCGTTATGCGACTGGCAAAGGCGGTTTGTCGGATATCAGCCTTGAGGTCAGCAAGGGCGAGCTGCTTGTGGTGATCGGTCCGTCCGGTTCAGGAAAAAGCACGCTTTTGAAACTTTTGGCCGGGTTCATGGAGCCACAGGCTGGTCGGATACTGATTGCGGGGCAGGACATACGGGGGGTTTCCGCCCAGCATCGGGATCTTGGCATCGTATTTCAATCCTACGCCCTGTTTCCGCATATGACGGTGCTTGAAAATATTGCCTATCCGTTGAAATTGCGTCGGGTTGGTCGCGATGAACGGATCGAACGGGCCCGAAATGCTTTGCGTGAGGTTGGTCTTGCCAATGCGGGGGATCGGTTGCCCGGGACTTTGTCCGGCGGGCAGCAGCAGCGCGTCGCGCTTGCGCGTGCACTGGTTTACAAGCCAAAGGCGCTGCTGCTTGATGAACCGTTGTCGGCCCTTGACGCTGGCTTGCGTACCGATATGCGCGATTTGATCACCCATATTCAGCGTGCGGCCAATATCGCCACCATTCACGTTACCCATGATCAGGAAGAAGCCCTGTCGATGGCCGATAGGATCGCGATGATTCATGAGGGGCGGCTGCTGCAGCTTGGACCACCCCGCGAGCTTTATGATGCACCTGTTGATACCACTGTCGCGGCTTTTGTCGGCAAGGCCAATCTTTGGCCAGGCAGGGTTGTGTCTCCGACGTTGGTCGCAACCGCATTTGGCAACATTGAGTGTGTTGCTTCTGCCTGGCAGGTCGGTGCGGCGGTCACCCTTTTGATCCGGCCCGAGGCGGTTATGCCGATCACCGATGATGACGGGCAGGGGAAGGGGCCCCGGCAGGAAGACAAACAGCCCGGTCGTCCGATCAACAGGTTCAATGGCACGCTGACACAGGACCGTTTCTTGGGGGCGGTTCGGCGCTATGACCTGGTGGTTGGCGACGGTGTGATCACGGGTGAAACAGGTTACCGAGGCATCATTTCCGGTGTCACGATCTCCCCGGACGATGTTCGGGTTCTTCCAGCATAGACCTTTCAGACAGCAGGAGACAGCAATGGGATTCAAGATCAAGGCAGCGGTTGTCGCTGCACTTTCACTGGTTCCGGCCACCGCCAGCGCCTTTGACGGTCCGGAACTGTATCAGGGTGAACAGGAGCTTTACGAAAAAGCCAGAGAAGAAGGCTTGGTCGTTTCGTTCGATACCGGCCCAACCTGGGCTAATTGGGCTGCCCAGTTCAAGAATTTCAAGACCCGCTATCCGGGCGTTGAAATGGTTTATAACGATCTTGGATCGGCCGCGACGGTTGTTGCTTTGGACAAGGCCCGCAATCGTCCGCAGGCAGATACCGCATATTACTTTGCCGGTTCGGCACTTGATGCGGTGGAAAAGGATGTGGTTGCACCATTCCAGCCGGTTAATTTCAACGAGCTGCCGGACGAACTGCGTGAAAAGGATGGCAAATGGTTCACCATTCACAAGCTTAATGTCGCTTTCTTGGTCAACAAGAAGCTGGTCAAGGAAACACCAGAAAGCTGGGCGGATATTTTGAAGCCGGAATATCATAATTCGATCGTGTATCTTGATCCGCGGTCGACCGGTCAGGGTCAGGTTGTCGTGTTTGCCGCGGCCTTTGGCAATGGTGGCTGCATGGATGACATCGAGCCGGGCATCGATTTCCTTGGTCGTCTGCATAAAGCGGGTAATGTGCTGCGCACAGTTGGTGCGACGCCTTATGCCCAGTTCCTCAAGGGTGAAATTCCGATCTGGATCGGTTACGAGAATGACGGTCTGAAAGCTAAATACAAGGACGGCATGGGGGATGACATTGACGTTGTCATCCCAAAAGAAGCCTCTGCTGCGGCCCCCTATGCGATCAGCATGGTCAAGAATGCACCGAACCCGTCGGCGGCGAAACTCTGGCTGAACTACATCATGACCGATGAAGGTCAGGCGACTTTTGCAGAGGGCTTTGTTCGTCCGTCGGTTCCGGGGGTGAAACTGTCGGCGGATGTGGCGGAGAAAATGCCTGATGCCCCTCAGATCCGGCCAATGGACATTGTCAAGGCAACCGCACTTAAAGCTGCAATCGATAGTGGCTGGTCCAAGGCTGTTCTCGGTAACTAAGACGCTGTTCAGAAACAGACTGAGCTGCACACGACAAGGAGATTGAATAAATGATGGGACGCCGCGCGCATATACTGCTCTGGCTTGCTTTACCGGCAACGGTATTTCTTGCGGTGTTCTTCATTTTGCCATTGATCTTTGTTGTTGGAGACTCTTTATCGGATGGCGGCGCTGCCTTTGGCAGGGTCGCCGCCGACCCCATCTTTTGGTCGGGGCTTCGGGGGAGTATGGCAATCGGGATTTCCGCACCGCTTTTTTCCCTGGTGATCGGGTATTTTGTATCGCTGCATATGGCACGGAAATCTGAAAGATTTCGTGCCGCCATGATGTTTGTGATTTCCCTGCCTCTGACATTTTCGGGGCTTGTCATTGCCTATGGCTTTATCCTGACATTCGGCCGGGCCGGGTTTGTAACCACGCTTCTTGCCAAGCTTGGTGCCGATCCGGCAGTGATCGGCGGGTTTATTTTTTCGCCGCTTGGACTTGGTTTTGCTTATTCATATTATTTGATCCCGCGTGTGGTCATGATCTTGTTGCCGCCGCTGATCAATTTCGACCACAGCCAGATTTTGGCGGCCAAATCAATGGGGGCGTCGGGCTTTCGCGCACATTTTGATATCCTGTTGCCCCAGCTTGTCCCGGGATTTATTTCGGCATTCTGTCTGACATCGGCTGTTGCCTTTGGGGCCTATGGGACGGCGCTTGCGCTGGTCGGGACCCAGGTCAATATTCTGCCGTTGGTGCTGTATTCCAAGATTGCTGAAACCGGTAACGACCTTCCGGCGGCCTCGGCCATATCGGTGGTTCTGATGTCGATCTGCATTTTGGTCATTACGGTGGCTGAAACCGTCACTGCGCGTAAGGGATCGAGATCTGCCAAAGGCGGAAAATCGGCGCAATCAGCCATGGTGGCAGGCTGATACACCGTAAATTCCAACGCAATCGCCGTTGTCTGATCGGACTGTTTTCTGGTGATGGAAACTGGTATGTATTTTAATCTTGACCAAATGATCAGGATTGGACATGCTGTATCTGTCAGAGAGAGGCATCTGTACGTGTAATCAACCGGGGATAACCCGATGCTTATAAAAACACGACAGATCAAATACTGGGAAATAGTTCGGCCGCAAGCCGGACGGATACGCCAAGAATGTCATTGTTAGAAGACCCAGAGTTGGCCGGGCCCGCCCGTTCACATACGCCATAAATACATCCGGTCCCCATTGGGGTTTTCCGGGGCGAACTTGGTCATTTAGGATGTCATTCTTGTTTTGTCTCTCGCTGACGCCAGGAGAGGACGCCTTTTTGGCAGGGAGACAAAACATGACTAACTTGCAGGCCAAGCAAGCTTCGAAATCAGGTGCAATGCCCGGTGGTGCTCACGCATCCGTAACCGGTGATGTTGACAGCAATTTTTCCGATCTGCATCCGGCCTATTCCACCTTGCAGGCCATGGCCGAAAGCAATCGTTGTCTGTATTGCTATGACGCGCCATGCGTCACCGCATGCCCGACATCCATTGATATCCCAAGTTTTATTCGCAAAATCAGCACCGGGAACCCGGATGGGGCGGCAAAAACTATTTTGTCGGCCAATATCATGGGTGGGACATGTGCGCGTGCCTGCCCGACCGAGGTTTTGTGTGAACAGGCCTGTGTGCGGAATGTTTCCGAAGACGTCGCCGTTGAAATCGGCAGTTTGCAACGCTTTGCTGTCGATCATTTGATGGCGCGCGATGAATTGCCCCATCCGTTCAAACGTGCGGCTGCAACCGGCAAACAGATTGCCGTTGTCGGTGCCGGTCCGGCGGGACTTTCATGTGCGCATCGCGCCGCAATGCTGGGCCATGACGTGACCGTGTTCGAAGCCAAGGCAAAGCCGGGCGGATTGAACGAATACGGATTGGCGGCTTATAAAATGACCCATGATTTCGCCCAGCGAGAGGTTGAATTCCTGTTGGGGATTGGCGGCATTCGCATTGAATATGGCAAGGCATTGGGGCGTGACATTACCCTTGGGGCATTGCGCGATGGTTATGATGCCGTGTTTGTCGGTGTTGGCCTTGGATCAAGCAATAACCTTGGTCTGCCGGGCGAGGCATTTGACGGTGTCGATGATGCGATTTCCTTTATCGAACAGTTGCGCCAGACCGAACCGAAATCGGACATGCCGGTTGGTCATAATGTGATCGTGATTGGTGGCGGCAATACCGCAATCGATGCCGCGGTTCAGGCCAAGCGCCTTGGCGCGGACGAAGTCACATTGGTCTATCGTCGCGGGGCTGAACATATGTCGGCGACCGAGTTTGAACAGGAATTGGCCAAGATCAACGGCGTTATCGTGCGTTATTGGGCCAAGCCGATTGCGATCAAGGCCAATGGAAAGTTGATTGGCATGGAGTTCGAAAAAACCGAACTCCGCGATGGCAAACTTGTCGGGACCGGTGAAACCTTTGACATCCGTGCCGATCAGATCCTGAAAGCCATCGGACAAAAAATCAAAACCGACGACCTTGCCGGTATGGAGATTTCCGGTGGCAAAATCGTCGTCGATGACAAATACCAGACAACCGCCCCTGGCATCTTTGCCGGTGGGGATTGCATCAAAAGTGGTGAAGATTTGACCGTGCAATCGGTCGAAGACGGCAAACAGGCCGCGATTGCCATTGATGCATTCCTGAAATCCGCATAAGCCAGAAAGGGAGAGAGAAAATGGCTGATCTAAGCTGTAAAATTGCCGGGATCGATTCACTGAACCCGTTCTGGCTGGCATCCGCACCGCCGACGGATAAAAAGTACAACGTCGTTCGTGCGTTTGAGGCCGGATGGGGTGGTGTTGTTTGGAAAACGCTGGGGATTGATCCCCCCGTGGTCAATGTGTCATCGCGCTATGGCGCGCATCACGACCAGAACCGTCGTTTGCTGGGCATTAATAATATCGAACTGATTTCCGACCGGCCGCTGGCGACCAACCTTCAGGAAATCCGCGAATGCCGTGTGGAATATCCTGATCATGTCATCATCGGGTCGATGATGGCCCCGATTGAAGAACGCGCCTGGAAGGACCTTGCCCAGCAGATTGCCGAAAGCGGTGTGCACGGGATTGAGCTTAACCTTGGTTGCCCGCATGGCATGTGCGAACGTGGCATGGGATCGGCGATTGGTCAGGTGCCTGAAATGGTTGAACAGGTCACACGCTGGGTCAAGGACGCGGTTGATATTCCGGTCTTTACCAAGCTTACGCCCAATATCACCAATATCTTGTGGTCGGCCGAAGCGGCGTTAAAGGGCGGAGCGGATGCTGTTTCGTTGATTAACACTGTTAACTCGATCATTTCTGTTGATCTTGACAGCATGGTTCCCGAGCCGGTGGTTGATGGCAAGGGCACGCATGGCGGGTATTGTGGATCGGCGGTTAAGCCGATTGCGCTTAACATGGTTGCCGAAATTGCCCGCACGCCGGAAACACGTGATCTGCAAATTTCCGGGATCGGCGGCATTACCACCTGGAAAGATGCGGTGGAATTCATGGCGCTTGGATCAAACGCGGTCCAGGTTTGTACCGCGGCGATGATCTATGGCTTCCGTGTTGTCGATGATCTGATTGATGGCATGAGCCAATGGATGGATGACAAGGGTTATACCAGTGTCGAACAGTTCACGCGTGCCGCCGTGCCGCAGGTCGCGAACTGGAACGAGCTGAACATGAATTACGATACCAAGGCGGTGATCAATCCCGATAATTGTATTGAATGTGGTCGTTGCCATATTGCGTGCGAGGATACATCGCATCAGGCGATTGCAATGAATGTTAAGGAAGACGGCCATCGCGAATTCGTCGTCATTGACGAGGAATGCGTTGGGTGTAACCTTTGCTATCACATCTGCCCGGTTCCAGATTGCATCACCATGGAACCCGTCCCGACCGACAAACCCTATATGACATGGCCGGAACATCCACTGAACACGATGGGACAGGCTGCTGAATAATTTGTTATCTGCGCCACCCGCAATGAGAAGGAATGATTTATGACTGTTCAACCAAATGTTCGTAACCTGTCGATCAATGGCGACCGGCTTTGGGATAGCCTGATGGAAATGGCCAAGATTGGTAAAACGGCCAAGGACGGTGTTTGCCGTCTGGCGCTGACCGATCTGGATCGTGAAAGCCGCGACCTTTTCATCAAATGGTGCAAGGCCGAAGGATGTTCGATCCGGATTGACAAGATGGGTAATATCTTTGCCCGTCGCGAAGGCAAAAACCCCGATTTGCCACCGATCGTGATGGGAAGCCATCTTGATAGTCAGCCAACAGGCGGCAAATATGATGGTGTTTATGGCGTTTTATCCGGACTTGAAGTGATCCGTGCGCTGAACGAAGCCAAATACGAAACCGAAGCCCCGATCGAGGTCGTGAGCTGGACCAATGAAGAAGGGTCACGCTTTGCCCCGGCGATGGTTGCATCGGGCGTCTTTGCCAAGGTTTTTGATCTTGATTACGGCCATTCACGTGCCGATGTCGATGGCAAAACCATGGGCGAGGAACTTAAGCGCATCGGATATTTGGGCGATGATGACCCCACCATCGATGCCCATCCGATGGGGGCTTATTTCGAGGCCCATATTGAACAGGGTCCGATCCTTGAAGATGAAGGCAAGGATATCGGGATTGTTACCGATGCACAGGGACAGCGCTGGTATGAAATCAATCTGACCGGGGTCGAAGCCCATGCCGGTCCGACACCGATGAAAACCCGCAAGGACGCATTGTTGGGGGCGGCCCGGATTATTGATCTGGTTAACAAGATTGGTCTGGATCGGTCGCCGCTGGCCTGTGCCACGGTTGGCATGATGCAGATCCATCCAAATTCACGCAATGTGATCCCGGGGCATGTGTTTTTGACGGTTGATTTCCGTCATCCTGTCGATGCGGTTCTGGTCGAAATGGATGCGGCACTTCGCAAAGGCGTTGCCGCGATTACCGATGATATCGGCCTGACGGCCGAAATTGATCAGATATTTTCTTACGCGCCGGTACCCTTTGATAAAACCTGTGTCGATGCGGTGCGGAGCGGGGTCGAAATTGGTGGGTATTCGGCACGCGAAATCGTGTCGGGTGCGGGGCATGACGCCTGTTATCTTGCGCAAGTCACCCCGACTGCAATGATCTTTATCCCGTGCGTTGATGGTATTAGCCACAACGAGATCGAGGAAGTTCACAAGCACTGGTCAGATGCAGGCGGACAGGTTTTGCTGCATGCCGTTTTGGCCAAGGCCGATGAAACAGTGATGACGCAATCGGCCTAGGCGGATTGCGATCACCGATCCCATACTCCAGACTGGACCGGCCTTTGTGCCGGTCTTTTTTTGCGATAGGTTCAGTTGTTTTTTGAGGCGGGTTGATGAAGTCGGGCCAGATCGTCCAATCGGCCCGTTTTGTCGAGTTCGCGGATCAGATCGTTAATCTGAACGATATGGGAAACACAGGGACTGTTTTTGGAAAACAGGTAGTAAACCTGATTCCTAATCATGGGTGGTTCGACCATGTGCATGACATCTTCGATGCCGTCTTTGGCAATATTTGCCAAGCCGTCATAACGACCAAGCAATACATAATCGACCCTGCCATTTAAAAGGATATCGAATATTCGGTTGCCGGTCGGTGAATAGATCATATCAAGCCGTTCAAGGGCAAAACGATCAATGAAATCGCCGTAACTGCCGCCCTGCGGTCTGGCGCCAGGGTGTCCGATCAGGTTTTCAATGCTGGTGACGGGAAACTGACGGTCAACGTGCTGAAACACCATGATGTCATCCGACGCAAAGGGCAGGGAATAGATGAAAGTCGCGTCTCTTTCCTGGGTGAAATAGGCACCGGCCATCGCATCAATTTCACCGGCTTCGAGCATGCGCATCGCCCGGTTCCACGGGATGTCAAAGCGAACCTGAAGGGGGATGTCATGTTCTTGCGTGTATTGGCGAAGAATATCAATCGCAATGCCTTGCGGGCGTTCCATGGCATCGTAATAGGAAACAGGTTCCCAGCCAAATGCGCCGCCAACCACCATGCTGGTGCATTCATTCGATGCGGCTTGGGCATGATTGGGGATTGCCGCCATTACGGTGCCAGCCAATATGCAAGCTGAAATCATTGTAAATCGAGCGGTGCACTGTAACAAACTGCGCCCTGTGGCCATGTTGTTCTTTTGCTCCGGAGATTTTGGTGAAGACCTATGATTTCAGGTTAGCCGTATAACGGCTTCTTTCAACTATCCGGAAGTGTGGGGTGGTGGATCTGAATATATAAATTAGCAGCTGCAGATTATGCCAAACCGACACCCTTTAAAATGATGCGGACAACGTTTTCCTTGGCGTCCGTGAACTGTTCATCACTTAGTGGATTGTTGTTGTTAAAGATTTCAATCTGGCGGGAGAAATCGGCGTAATGCTGGGTTGTGGCGAAAATCATATACATCAGACTATAGGGTTCGACCTTGTCCATCTTGCCCTCGGCGATCCAGCGATTGATCACCACGACGCGACTATCAAGCCATGATTTGACTGTGGTCGAAATGTAATCGGATGAAAATTTCGCACCACGAATGATTTCATGGGCCCAGATGCGCGAACCATGTGGTCGGGCACGTGATAAATCCATTTTGGCTTCGATATAGCCACGCAGCGTTTCGGCCGGGTTTGTGCTGTTATCAAATGTTGATGCCGCCTGAAGCCAATGGTCACAGACATCTTCCATGATGCGGCGATAAAGCGCCTCTTTTGTGCTGAAATAGTAATGCACATTTGCCTTGGGCACTTTGGCAATTTCGGCAATCCTTGCGGTGGTCGCACCCTTAAAGCCGTAATCGGCAAAAACCAGCTCGGCAGCGGCGAGAATTTGCGCTTCGTTTTCCTGACGAATGGCGGCTTTATGTGCCCCGTTCTGCCCGGATTTTCTTGCAGTCATTCACGTTCCCCGAAATTACGTCATTTATCTTGACCGTTTGGTCAGGTTAAAATAATCTCTACTTTAGATACTAAAAAGCAAGCACAAAATACGCGCCAAACCAAACCGGAATTGTCCAAGACCTTGGACAGCGCCGGTGAAAGATAAACAGAATTTTGGTGCCGTAAACAAAAATCAGGGTCGCAGAAATGGCATTTGGCAGTCGAAAATTCGAAACAAATCCCAAGTGACTTAAAGCTCTAGTGCATGGGTTCGTCTCATGCTAACGATTTTTACGCGCCGTTAAACCGGTGCCGCCCAAACCGCCCTGTGTGCGACCAGTCGCGCAATCGGGAATGAGGGGCGTTAAATAAAGTCGGGCATCGATTTGTTCTGCCAAAACGATGTCAGGGATGCACAAGAAAGGTACGGGAGACCTTTTTCTATGACAGCCACCACAAAAGTTAGCCGTCCGAACGATCTTTCGGCATTTTGGATGCCGTTTACAGCCAACCGCCAGTTCAAGCAGGCCCCACGCATGCTTGTCAGTGCCGAAGGCATGTATTACCAGACCGACGATAACCGCCAGATTTTGGATGGTACCGCCGGTCTTTGGTGCTGCAACGCCGGTCACAAACGCCCCAAGATCGTCGAAGCCGTCAAAGCCCAGATGGATGAACTGGATTATGCCCCGGCATTCCAGATGGGCCATCCCAAGGCATTCGAGCTTGCCAGCCGCTTGGCACAGCTTATGCCGGGCGATCTTAATCATGTTTTTTATACCAATTCAGGTTCTGAATCGGTTGAAACCGCGCTTAAAATTGCACTTGCCTATCATCGCGCACGCGGCGAAGGCCAGCGGACCCGCCTGATTGGTCGTGAACGCGGCTATCACGGGGTGAACTTTGGCGGTATTTCCGTCGGGGGTATTCCAACCAACCGCAAGACCTTTGGCACGATGCTGGGGGGTGTTGACCATATTCGCCATACCCATTTGCCCGAACAAAATGGTATGACGCGCGGCATACCCGAACATGGTGCCGATCTGGCCGATGATCTTGAACGTCTTTGCGCGCTGCATGATCCCTCGACCATTGCGGCTGTGATTGTCGAACCGGTTGCCGGTTCGACCGGTGTTCTGATCCCGCCAAAGGGGTATTTGGAACGTCTGCGCAATATCTGCACCAAACACGGTATTCTTTTGATCTTTGACGAGGTTATTACCGGTTTTGGCCGCCTTGGTGCGCCGTTTGCCGTTGATTACTTTGGCGTTCAGCCTGACCTTGTTACCACGGCAAAGGGCCTGACCAACGGTACCATTCCGATGGGTGCTGTGTTTGCCACCGATACCATCCATGAAGCGTTCATGACCGGCCCGGAAAACATGATCGAGCTGTTCCACGGCTATACCTATTCCGGCAACCCTGTTGCCTGTGCGGCGGGTCTTGCGACGCTTGAAACCTATGAAGAAGACGGTCTTTACACCAAGGGTCAGGAATTGGGCCAATATTGGGAAGACGCGGTGCATAGCTTGGCCGATCTGCCGATGGTCAAGGATATCCGTAACCTTGGCCTGATCGGTGCGATTGAACTTGAAAGCATCGAAGGATTCCCGACCAAACGCGCCTTTAATGCGTTCCTTAAGGCGTTTGAAAAAGGCATTCTGATCCGCACCACGGGTGATATCATTGCCCTGTCGCCGCCGCTGATCATTGAAAAATCGCATATCGATCAGTTGTTCGGGACGTTGCGCGACGTGCTTAAAGAAATCGACTAAGGGTTTTTAACTCTGCCCCGATGCGGGCAGGGTGGGCTTTGGCCCATGGGAAACGTTACGTTTCAATATTTTTGGTTTGCGCCCCATCACGGGAATTGGGGGCGCAAACTGACAAAGCCACAAGATCGGCAAAAGTCGACAGATGGCATATATCAGATCAAGGAGGTATCTCGGATGTCTATGCTGAGAGGCGGATTGATTCAAATGGGGCTTAAGGCCTCGACTGAACAGTCGCCCGCCGAAATTCGTCAGACCATGATCGACGCGCATCTGCCCTATATCGAAGAGGCAGGTAAAAAAGGCGTGCAGGTTCTGTGTTTTCAGGAAGTCTTTACCCAGCCCTATTTCTGTCCCAGTCAGGATGCGAAATGGTATGCGGCCGCTGAAGAAATTCCGAACGGCCCGACCACGCAATTGATGTGTGAACTGGCCAAAAAGCACAAGATGGTCATCGTTGTTCCGATCTACGAGCAGGATATGACGGGCGTTTATTATAACACCGCTGCCGTGATTGATGCCGACGGCAGTTATCTTGGCAAATACCGCAAAACGCATATCCCGCAGGTTGCCGGTTTTTGGGAAAAGTTCTTTTTCAAGCCGGGCGCATCGGATTGGCCGGTCTTTGACACCCAGTATTGCAAGCTTGGCGTTTATATTTGTTATGATCGTCATTTCCCCGAGGGCTGGCGTGCCTTGGCACTGAACGGGGCGGAATATATCGTCAATCCGTCCGCCACGGTGGCCGGAGTTTCAGAATATCTATGGAAGCTGGAACAACCCGCATCGGCCGTTGCCAATGGCTGTTATATTGGGGCGATCAACCGGGTTGGACGTGAAGAACCGTGGAATATCGGCGAATTTTACGGCCAAAGCTATTTCGTCAATCCGCGCGGCCAGATCGAAAAAGAAGCATCACGCGATCAGGATGAATTGATTGTTCATGACATGGATATGTCCATGGTGCGTGACGTGCGAAATTCCTGGCAATTCTTCCGTGATCGTCGGCCTTCGACCTATACCCGCTTGACCGACGGTAACTAGAAATTCTGCGGTGAACGGTGCATTTGTGCCGTTCGCTGTTTTGCCTTGATCGACAAAATGGGCATTTGACCCGCAATCCGGCAATGACCGGAAAATAATCAAGTCGGCAAGGTTTCAGGGCAACGACCCTGAGGGAGGCTTTCCACTGTTGTGTTTCGTCTTAGGCCATCACGGCCGGGGCGAAGCGAGAGAGACATTCGACCAGGGGATACCCCATGACGTTAAAAGCAGTCGTCAATAATGTGGCGAAAATGCCCGCATCTACCGACGCAGTTGTTGATATTCAAAAGCTGTCACTGACCTTTCAAACCGCTGACGGGCCGGTCTATGCCCTGTCTGATGTTGATTTAACCATTGAACGTGGTGATTTCGTTTCGTTTATCGGCCCGTCCGGCTGTGGAAAAACCACGCTTTTACGCGTGATTGCCGATCTTGAAAAAGCTACGGGCGGTGATATTTCGATCAATGGCGTTTCCGCACAGGAAGCACGTGAAAATCGCGCCTATGGTTATGTGTTTCAAGCCCCGGCATTGCTGCCTTGGCGCACGATTGAACGCAATGTGACCCTGCCGCTGGAAATCATGGAAATTTCCAAGGAAGAACGCATTCGCCGCGGGCATGAGGCGCTTAAACTTGTTGAATTAAACGGCTTTGAAAAGAAATTCCCATGGCAGCTTTCGGGCGGCATGCAGCAACGGGCATCCATTGCGCGTGCGCTAAGTTTTGATGCCGATCTGTTGTTGATGGATGAGCCGTTCGGTGCCCTTGATGAAATTGTCCGCGATCATTTGAATGAACAGCTTTTGAAACTATGGGCGCGGACCAATAAAACGGTCGCCTTTGTGACGCATTCGATCCCCGAAGCGGTTTATCTGTCATCCAAGATCGTTGTGATGTCACCGCGCCCGGGCCGGATCATTGACGTGATCAAAACCGATTTCCCCAAGGATCGCGGTCTTGATATCCGCGAAACACCGGAATTCCTTGAAGTGGCCCATCGTGTACGTGAAGGATTGCGGGCGGGGCATAGCTATGACGAGTAACACCGCAACGATGAATGGTGCGATTGCGGGGCCGTCGCTGTGGTCGCGGATGATGTCGGGGCAGGCTGGTCCGGTCACCGTGGTTTTGATGGCACTGTTTGTGATTTGGTATGGCGGTGCGGTTCTGATGAATGCGCCGACCCAGATCGATAAATATAACCGTGCCGATCAAACATGGACGAAGATGCAGTTGATCGAGGATACCCTGGCACAGGAACGCCCGATCCTTCCGGCCCCGCATCAGGTGGCGCAGGAAATGTACAAGACCATCTTTGCGACCAAGATCACGTCCAAACGCTCGCTGGTTTATCACACCTGGGTGACACTTTCTTCGACGCTTCTGGGCTTTGTCTTTGGTACGGCGCTTGGCATTTTGCTGGCGATTGGGATTGTTCATGTGGTGACACTTGAAAAAAGCCTGATGCCTTGGGTGATTTCATCACAAACCATTCCGATCCTGGCGATTGCGCCGATGGTCGTTGTGGTGCTGGGCGCAATCGGCCTTAAGGGGCTGGTGCCCAAGGCGATCATTTCGACCTATCTGTGCTTTTTCCCGGTGACTATCAGCATGGTCAAAGGGTTACGTTCCCCGCAGGTGATCCAGCTTGATCTGATGCGGACTTATAATGCCTCGAAATGGCAAACATTCTGGTCGCTGCGCCTGCCATCGGCGATGCCTTATTTGTTTGCCAGCCTGAAGGTTGCGATTGCGATCAGTCTGGTCGGTGCGATTGTGGGCGAATTGCCAACCGGGGCGCAGGCCGGACTTGGGGCGCGGCTTTTGGCCGGGTCTTATTATGGGCAAACCATTCAAATCTGGTCAGCACTTTTGACGGCGGCATTCGTTGCCGCAATTATGGTGGTGCTGGTTGGCTGGTGTGAACGTCGCGTTCTTGCGCGGATGGGGGCCCGATCATGAAACAGGTAACCGGGACGCATTCGGTCAAACTTGATAAATTCTGTCTGGTGGCGGCGACTGCGGCGCTGTTGTCTTTGATCTTTCCTTTAACCGGAATTGATGCCGAGACCGGCAAACAGATTGCCTTTGTCGGTGATATTCCGGGGTTGGCGATTGCGATGGCGCTGTGTGTCATTGTCGGGGCGGCTTTTACCTGGCTTGGCGTTGGCAAAATTCAATATGCCGCGATCATTCTGGCGGTGGCGGTCTTTGGTTGCTGGCAGGCGGTCACAGCCCTTTATGATCATGGTCTTGCCGGGCATGCGACCAGCGGGTTCTGGTTGTTTATCCTGTCGCTTTGGGCGTTTGTCTGGCGCGGGATTGACGTGGTTGCGCGTTATCGCAGTTTGGAAACCGCAAAACAGCAATCGGCCAATATTTTGGTGCCCATTGCCTTTGGCATTTGGTTGCTGTTCGTTTGGGAAGTCATCGTTGCCGGTTTTGGTGTGCCACAGGTCTTGTTGCCGGCTCCCAGTGCAATCGGGGTGCGATTCATCAATTCGACCGATACACTTGCGGCTGATTTCTATCAGACTTTTATCAAGGCGGTGATCAGTGGCTATGTCATAGGCTGTGGCAGTGCCTTTATCGTTGCGATTGCGGTGGATCGGGTACCGTTCCTGAAACGCGGGCTATTGCCTTTGGGCAATATGGTTTCGGCCCTTCCGATTATCGGTGTTGCGCCGATCATGGTGATGTGGTTCGGGTTTGACTGGCAATCCAAGGCCGCCGTGATTGTGATCATGACTTTTTTCCCGATGCTGGTGAATACTGTGACCGGGTTGAATGCGGCGGGGAAACTTGAAAAAGACCTGATGGCGACTTACGCGTCAGGGTATTGGTCAACGCTTTTGCGGTTGCGGCTGCCTGCGGCAATGCCGTTCATTTTCAACGCGCTTAAAATCAATTCGACGCTTGCACTGATTGGCGCAATCGTCGCCGAATTTTTCGGTACCCCGATCGTTGGCATGGGCTTCCGTATCTCGACCGAGGTCGGGCGGATGAATGTCGATATGGTTTGGGCTGAAATTGCATTGGCGGCCCTGGCGGGGACCGCCTTTTACGGAGCTGTGGCCTTTGCCGAGCGCAAGGCAACATCATGGCATCCGTCATTTCGGGTACGTCGCCATTAAAGGCATCAAAAAGACGATCCGTCGGGAGGACTTGACTGTAACCTTGAGGAGACATCGACGAATGAAGAAAATATTTGCGACTGCGCTAGGGTTGGGCATTGGTTTGACATCGTTTTCGGCGATGGCAGCAGATGAAGTAACCTTGCAGCTTAAATGGGTAACCCAAGCACAATTCGCCGGTTATTATGTGGCACAGGACAAGGGTTTCTATGACGAAGCCGATCTTGACGTCACGATCAATCCGGGTGGCCCGGATATTGCCCCGCCGCAGGTTATTGCCGGTGGTGGTGCCGATGTTGTGGTTGACTGGATGCCGTCTGCTCTGGCGTCACGTGAAAAGGGTGTGGCGCTTGTTAACATCGCACAGCCTTTTGCCAAATCGGGCATGATGCTGACGTGCCTTAAGGAAACCGGTGTTGAAAGCCCGGAAGATTTTCCGGGGCGGACGCTTGGTGTTTGGTTCTTTGGCAACGAATATCCGTTCCTGAGCTGGATGTCGAAACTTGGTCTTCCGACCGATGGCAGCGACAAGGGCGTTACGGTCTTGAAGCAGGGCTTTAACGTTGATCCTTTGATCCAGAAACAGGCCGATTGTATTTCGACCATGACCTATAACGAATATTGGCAGGTGATTGATGCCGGTATTACCGAAGATCAGATAAAGGTCTTTAAATATGAAGATCAGGGTGTCGCGACCCTTGAAGATGGCCTTTATGTTCTTGAAGACAACCTCAAGGATCCGGCCTTTGTCGACAAGATGGCCCGCTTTGTTTCAGCCAGCATGAAGGGCTGGGAATATGCCAAGGCCAATCCGGAAGAAGCCGCCAACATCATTCTTGAAAACGATGCGACCGGTGCTCAAACCGAAAAACATCAGATCCGCATGATGAAGGAAATTGGCAAACTTCTGGGTGATGCCAGTGGCAAACTTGACGAAGCAGCCTATCAGCGGACCGTCGACAGCCTGCTGTCGGGTGGTTCTGATCCGGTGATTACCAAAAAGCCGGAAGGCGCATGGACCCATGTTGTTACCGACAAGGCGTCGATGTAACGATCCGATCCTGTTGCCCGGCAGGGATAGAAACCTGCCGGGCAAACGATCCCTTTGAAGACGATAAATGCGAATGGGCAGGAATGCCGGGGCGTCCCGCAACTTTCCGGTCATCAAGACAGACGACAAAGACAAGGAGCCACCGATGTCCATGGTTATTCGTGGCGGAACCATCGTTACCGCCGATCTGACATATAAATCCGATATCCTGATCGAAGATGGCAAGATTGCCGCTATTGGCCAGAACCTGACCGGGGACAAGGTTATTGATGCCAACGGCTGCTATGTCATGCCGGGCGGGATTGATCCGCATACCCATCTTGAAATGCCTTTTATGGGCACATATTCCGAAGACGATTTTGAAAGCGGTACCAAGGCCGCGGTTGCCGGTGGCACGACCATGGTGGTTGATTTCTGCCTGCCGTCACCCAATCAATCGCTGCTTGAAGCGCTTCAGGCGTGGGACAATAAATCGACCAAGGCCGTTTGCGATTATTCGTTCCACATGGCGGTGACCTGGTGGGGCGAGCAGGTCTTTGACGAGATGAAAATTGTTGTCGAGGAAAAGGGTATCAACACCTTTAAGCATTTCATGGCCTATAAGGGCGCGTTGATGGTTGATGATGATGAAATGTTCGCATCGTTCTCGCGCTGTTCGGAATTGGGCGCGATGCCATTGGTGCATGCCGAAAACGGTGATGTGGTTGCCACCCTTCAGCAACGTTTGCTTGACGCGGGCAATAACGGACCCGAAGCTCATGCCTATTCTCGGCCTGTCGATGTCGAGGGCGAGGCTTGTAACCGTGCCATCATGATTGCCGATATGGCCAATGTGCCGCTTTATATCGTGCATGTGTCTTGCGAACCGGCCCACGAAGCCATCCGTCGTGCGCGTCAGAATGGCAAACGCGTGTTTGGTGAACCGCTGATCCAGCATCTGGTGCTTGATGAAAGCGAATACGCCAATGCAGATTGGGATCATGCCGCCCGTCGAGTGATGTCGCCGCCATTCCGCAACAAATCACATCAGGACAGCCTGTGGAATGGTCTGGCATCGGGCAGCCTTCAGGTTGTTGCCACGGATCATTGCGCCTTTACCACCAAGCAAAAGCGTTTCGGGGTTGGTGATTTCACCAAAATCCCGAATGGTACGGGCGGTCTTGAAGACCGTATGCCGCTTTTGTGGACTTATGGGGTCAATACCGGGCGTTTGACGATGAATGAATTTGTCGCAGTGACTTCCACCAATATTGCTAAGATTTTGAATTGTTATCCGCGTAAAGGCGCAATTCTTGTGGGTGCGGATGCTGATTTGGTGGTTTGGGACCCGAAAGCATCGAAAACAATTACCGCTGATCACCAGCAATCAGCAATTGATTACAACGTGTTTGAAGGCCATGAAGTCACCGGTCTTCCGCGCTACACGATCAGTCGCGGCCGTATTGCCGCCGAAGAAGGCGTCGTTCTTGCCAAATGTGGGGACGGTGAATTTATTCGTCGGGATGCCTATCCTGCGGTGAATAAGGCGCTTTCCAAATGGAAAGAAATCACTGCGCCGCGCAAGGTTGAACGCAAAGCTGAAAATATGCCTGCTGGCGTCTGATCGAAATCATCAGACAATTAAAACCAGACAAACGGGCGGCTTTCGGGCCGCCCGTCTTGTTTTGCGACTGGTGGACAGAGGGCGGGCGGTATTTGTCTGATGATTGTTGCGGTCACAGGAAAAGCAAAACCGTCATTGTCTTCGCGCTCCATATCGGCGAGAAGGAAAACAGGGCCAATTGTTGATAAATTCTTATCCATACAGACGGAACCTGCGGTGTCACAGCAACCCAATATACCCGTTATTCCCAAAGTCGCCGGTTTGATCCTTGCCGGGGGCAAGGGACAGCGCATGGGCGGGAACAAGCCGTTTCGCAAGCTTGCAGGCAGACCGTTGATCGCGCATGTTATCAATGCCGCATCCCGGCAATGTGATCATCTGATGATTTCAAGTAATGAAGACGTATCGTTGTTTGCGGAATTTAGCTTGTTGGTCGTTGTCGACAAACCCGAACCGGGGCAGGGGCCGTTGGGCGGTGTTTTGGGTGGATTATCCGCATTGCCCGCATTGCCCGATGGTGTTGACTGGCTGGCAACATTTCCGGTCGATTGCCCGATTGTGCCCGATGATATGGTTGGTCGGTTGATTGGCGCCGCAATTGATGCCGGTAAACCTGCGGCCTTTGCCAGCCATGTTGGGCGGGATCATTTTCTGTCGGCGGTCTGGCATCGGGATGCTGCCGAAATCATTGCGGGGCAATTGGCATCCGATGACCGCCGGGTGGGCGGTGCATTGCGCGCTGTCGGTGCGGTTGGGGTCGATTTTCCTGTCGGGGCGGGTCAAGCCGCACCTTTTACCAATATCAACACCCCGGATGATTTGACGGCGGTGGAGGCGGTTTTGGCCAGTCTGATCGGTTTAGCTGATCGGTAAACCTTTTTAGGGTTCGCGTATCGTGCAGGGCCGCCAGGGTTTCCAAGGTTTATACCCGGCAAAGAAATCAGCCAGGAACTGATCAACATTGCTGCGGTTTTGCGCCCGTGCGGCCGGTTTAAGGTCTTCATCATACTGCGCACAGGTCTTTTCGACGGCCATACCGATTTCTTTCCAATCGACATTGGCAGCATGACCGGGCAGGCCAGATGCAATCGCACACCAGCCGACCGCTCCAACGCGGTCATCCTGTTCCCGTGATATTTCGGCCAGATAAGCCGCGGCACGCAGTTCACCCATTTTTGCTGCTGCCGATAGATATTCAATGCGTTCGGCGTCATTTTCGGCAAAGCGGGTGGCAAGCAAGGTTGCTGCACGCGGATCGCCTTCGTCCCATGCCTTGGTCAGGAAATTACGCGCGGTGGTATCATCGCCTTGATCAATGGCATCAAGGGCAAGCCATAGCATGGCCTGAGTCTGGTTTTTCTGAGCTGCGATGGTGTAATGCAATTTGATATCGTTTTGGGCGCCATTTGTGGCTTCCAACCGGCGGGCGAGAACCATATTGGCATCGGGATGGCCGTTTTGGGCTGCGGCCTCCATCATCGTCCAGCCGCCCGGTTGATCTGTTGAAACGCCAATGCCGTTGATCATTTGACAAGACAGCAGATATTGCGCCGTTGCATTGCCCTGTTGGGCCAGCGGGGTAAATGTTTTGGCAGAATCTTCGAAATTGCCGTGACGATATGACGTCATGCCTTCGTCAAGCGGCGATGCTGCAATGGCGGTGGTTGCGGTTGCTATGCCGGTAAAGGCAATTGCCAGCCCAAGAAAAACAGCAATCGGGCTTGAAGGCCGTATTGTTTTAAAAGAATAAATCACGTCTGCCCCACAGGATAAGCCCCGTTTATCGGGGACGATTTTATATGTGCGAAATGGTGTTTTGGAAAAATTGCTAAAACAGAAATCAGATGGGACGGCCGGGAACGATAAACGCCCCCGGCACCCCCAGTGGGCCGTTACTTGACGCGGCCCGCACGCCATGCCGCGATCAGATCGTCATATTTGACGGTCTCACCCTGCGGCTTTTCGTTGGCGAGTTTTGGTTTCGGTGCGCCCGGCTGGTCGAACCAGTATTGGGCATCCCGTTCTTCGTTCAGTTTCGGTGCGCAATCACCACCGATACCTGCACGTTCCAGACGTTGCATAACTTTGTCCATGGCGCTGGCAAGATTGTCCATGGCTTCTTGCGGGGTCCGTTCGCCGGTCACAGCTTCGGCAACGTTCTGCCACCAGAGCTGCGCCAGTTTCGGGTAATCGGGAACGTTGGTGCCGGTCGGCGACCAGGAAACACGTGCCGGACTGCGATAGAACTCGACCAGACCACCCCACTGCGGAGCGATGTCGGTCATGGCCTGAGTATCCAGGTCAGACTGACGGATCGGGGTCAGACCGGTCAGGGTCTTTTTAAGCGACGTGGTTTTTGCTGTTACGAATTGCGCATAAAGCCATGCTGCCTGACGACGTTCTGGCGGGGTCGACTTCATCAAGGTCCAGGAACCCACATCCTGATAGCCAAGCTTCATGCCTTCTTCCCAGTACGGGCCATGCGGGGACGGCGCCATACGCCATTTCGGCGTGCCATCTTCGTTTACAACCGGTGTACCTTTTTTTGCCATATCGGCAGTAAAGGCGGTGTACCAGAAGATCTGCTGGGCGATTTGACCCTGTGCCGGAACCGGACCGGCTTCGCCAAAGGTCATGCCTGCGGCTTCTGCCGGGGCATAGGCTTTGAGCCAGTCGATGTATTTGGTCAGCGAGTAAACAGCCGCCGGGCCGTTTGCCGCACCACCGCGTGTTACGCTGGAACCTGCCGGTGCGCAGCCTTCAACACGGATACCCCATTCATCAACCGGAAGACCGTTCGGGATGCCTTTGTCGCCAGCGCCAGCCATCGAAAGCCATGCGTCGGTGAAGCGCCACCCCAAAGACGGGTCTTTTTTGCCATAGTCCATGTGACCATAGACTTTTTTACCGTCGATTTCTTTGACGTCATTGGTAAAGAATTCGGCGATGTCTTCATAGGCCGACCAGTTGACCGGAACGCCCAAGTCATAGCCGAACTTGTCTTTGAACTGCTTTTGCAAGTCTGCGCGCTGGAACCAGTCATAACGGAACCAGTAAAGGTTCGCGAACTGTTGATCCGGAAGCTGATAAAGCTTGCCATCCGGGCCCGTGGTAAAGGACAGACCGATGAAATCTTCAAGGTCAAGCGTTGGCGATGTAACCGCCTTGCCTTCGCCAGCCATGAAATCGGTCAGCGGAATAACCGCATCGTAACGCGAATGCGTGCCGATCAGGTCAGAGTCATTGATGTAGGCGTCATAGATGTTGCGGCCAGATTGCATCTGGGTCTGCAACTTTTCGATTACGTCGCCTTCACCGATCAGGTCATGGGTCAGCTTGATCCCGGTGATTTCCGAGAAGGCCTTTGCCAGAACCTTGCTTTCGTATTCATGCGTGGTGATGGTTTCCGACACCACGTTGATTTCCATGCCGCGGAACGGCTCGGCTGCTTTGATGAACCAATCAAGTTCGGCCATCTGGGCATCTTTGTTCAGGCTCGACGGCTGGAATTCGCTATCGATCCATTTTTTTGCCGCGTCGGTGTATTGGTCTGCCGATGCCGGATTGGCAAAGACGGCAAGACCAAGTGCAACCGCAACTGCACTGCCTTTGATTATGGCAGAGGAGCCTTTGGCTTTGACGATCATATCGTTCCTCCCTGGTTGTCTTCCTTTGAGTTTCCGGAAAAATCCGGTTTGCCAGAACAGGGGAAGACCGATACCCGGTCTGGCAAATGGTGAACAGGAATGACCGGGCAGTAGGACACCCGGCTATTCTTTGATTTTCTAACCCCAGCGCATCACAAGAAAGAGCCACACAAGGGCGATGATTGATGCGATCCAAATGCTGGCGTCACTAACGACCATAAAGCCAAGATGGATATAAGCCGCACCAAGCAAACTGATAAAAAGGCGATCCCCGCGTGTTGTTTCCAGCGGCAAAAAGCCACGGCGCGGAATTGTCGGTGAAATTGCCTGCCAAATTCCCATCCCGATCAGCGTCAGAAAGATGCAGGTGAAGAACACGGCGGTAATCGGGGTCCAGGCCATCCAAGTCATTGTTTTATTCCTTCCTGTTTTCCGATTACACGCGGCCCATCGCGAAGCCTTTGGCGATGTAGTTGCGAACGAACCAGATCACCAACGCACCCGGCACGATTGTCAGAACACCTGCTGCCGCCAGAACACCCCAATCAAGTCCCGATGCCGAAACAGTACGGGTCATCGTCGCCACAATCGGTTTGGCATTAACCGATGTCAGGGTGCGGGCCAGCAACAGTTCAACCCAGCTGAACATGAAGCAGAAGAAGGCCGTCACACCGATGCCCGAACGGATCAGCGGAATGAAGATGGTGGTAAAGAAGCGCGGGAAGGAATAACCGTCGATATAGGCCGTTTCGTCGATTTCCTTGGGGATACCCGACATGAAGCCTTCGAGGATCCAAACCGCAAGCGGCACGTTAAACAGGCAATGTGCAAGGGCAACCGCGATATGGGTATCAAACAGGCCGACACTTGAATAAAGCTGGAAAAACGGCAGCAGGAAAACAGCCGGTGGTGCCATGCGGTTGGTCAAAAGCCAGAAGAACAGATGCTTGTCGCCGGTAAAGTTATAACGCGAAAATGCATAGGCAGCAGGCAATGCGACAAGAAGCGAGATCACAACGTTGATCCCGACGTAAATCATCGAGTTGATATAGCCCGAATACCATGCCGGATCGGTCAGGATGGTCGCATAGTTTGCCAGTGTCGGATTGTCGGGAAACAGGGTCATAGCGCCCAGGATTTCGGTATTGGTCTTGATCGACATGTTGAACAGCCAATAAATCGGCAGCAACAGGAACACGATATAGACAAGAAGAGCGATATGACGTTTTTGGAACCGCATTTTATTGTTCCTCCCGCTTTCCGGCGTTCATCACGACGGTATAGAAAACCCAGCAAACCAGTAAAATGATCAGGAAATAGATCAGCGAGAATGCGGCCGCCGGACCAAGATCGAACTGACCGACTGCAACAGTCACCAAAAACTGGCTGAGGAATGTGGTGGCAGTACCCGGTCCGCCGCCCGTCAGGACGAAGGGTTCGGTATAGATCATGAAACTGTCCATAAAGCGCAGCAGGACACCGATCACGAGGACTGATTGCATTTTTGGTAACTGGATGAACCGGAACACGGCCCAGTTCGATGCGCCGTCAATCTTTGCCGCCTGATAATAGGCATCCGGGATCGACCGCAGCCCCGCATAGCACAGCAGAACAATCAGGCTGGTCCAATGCCAGATATCCATGACAAGTACGGTGACCCAGGCATCCATTGGGTTCTGGCTATAATTATAATCCATCCCGAGCAGGTTCAGCGTATAGCCGCCAAGCCCGATATCCGCACGGCCAAAGATTTGCCAGATGGTGCCGACAACGTTCCATGGAATAAGCAGCGGCAGAGCCAAAAGAACCATGCAGGCCGACACACCCCAGCCCTTGCGTGGCAGGGTAAGCGCGATGCCGATGCCCAGCGGAACTTCAATAAACAGGACGCTGCCGGTATAGACGATCTGACGGATCAGGGCATCATGCAGGCGACTGTCTTCAAGAACCTGACGGAACCAGTCTGTACCGACAAAGAAGCGCGTTTGCGGATCGAAAATATCCTGAACCGAATAGTTCACCACCGTCATCAACGGGATGATCGCACTAATCGCGACGATAAAGAAGACCGGCAGGACGAGGAACCATGCCTTGTTATTGGTGATTTTGTTCATTTCCCCATCCCCCTCATGCGACCAGCTGACTGTCGGCGTAAAGCTTGGTCCATTTCGGTGCAAACCGAAGGATACCGCTTTGGCCGTGGATCTGTTGATCTTCGCCAATCTTGACCTTCAGTTCGGCATTGCCGAACCGGGTGGTCGCGATTTTATATTGGCCGAGGTCTTCGACCTTGATGATATTGACCTCGATTCCGTCGTCGCCTTCGGTGCTGTTATCGGTGTCGATGCGCAGGAATTCGGGACGAATGCCAAGTTCAATCGGGCCTGATGCCTTGGAAATGGCATTCATGTGGTGATCGGAAAGGGCGATGCGTTTACCATCGATCCAGGCCGCACCGGCATCGATATTGCACGGTAAGATGTTCATGCCCGGGCTGCCGATGAAATAACCGACAAAGGTATGGGCCGGATTTTCAAACAGTTCCTGCGGGGTGCCCAATTGCACGACCTTGCCGCCATACATGACAACGACCTTGTCGGCAAAGGTCAGGGCTTCGACCTGATCATGGGTGACATAAACCATGGTCGGGCGCAGTTTGTTGTGAATTTCCTTTAATTTGCGGCGCAATACCCATTTCAGATGCGGGTCGATCACGGTCAGTGGCTCATCAAACAGGATGGCCGACACATCATCGCGCACAAGACCACGACCAAGCGAGATGGTTTGTTTTTCATCGGCGCCAAGGCCGCGCGCTTTTTGCTTTAGCTTTCCGGTAAGATCAAGCATCTCGGCGATTTCACGAACCCGTTCGTCAACCCGTTTGGGATCAACACCACGGTTGCGCAGGGGAAAGGCAAGGTTTTCATAAACCGTCATGGTGTCGTAGATGACCGGGAACTGGAAAACCTGTGCGATATTGCGTTCTTCGGGCGCCAAATTGGTAACATCCTTGCCGTCAAACAGGACTTGTCCCTCGGACGGTGCCAGAAGCCCGGAAATGATATTAAGCAATGTGGTCTTGCCACAGCCTGATGGCCCCAAAAGGGCATAGGCACCGCCATCTTCCCAGACATGTTCCATCCGGCGAAGGGCATAGTCTTCGTCCGATTTGGGATCGGGAAAGTATGAATGCGCAAGGTTTTTAAGATCGATACGTGCCATTTTAATTCATTCCCTCAGGCGGCCTTGCCGTTTTGAATTTCAACAGGCGGCGCTGCCACAAGGCGATCATTGGCGTCATAGGCAAACAGACGTTTGGGATCGACATAGAACGTGGTGGCTTCGCCAAGCCGCGGGTTGTGAACGCCTTCTTCCTGGATCACCCACGAAACATCGTTGAAGTGAACATGGACAAAGGTTTCCGAACCGGTGATTTCGGCCAGTTCGACCTGTCCCTGCATCGCAATGCAATCGGGCCCGGTTGCATCGACCGAAAGGTGATTGGCGCGCACACCGATGGTATAATTGCCGTTCGCAAGGTTCGACAAATGCCCGGCAAGTGGAACCTGATGGCCGCTTGCCAGATAAAGCGCCTTGTCACGGATTTCGGCCTTGACCAGATTGATCGGCGGATCGGAGAAAATCAGGCCGGTCTCGACATAGGCCGGGTTGTGATAAACCTGTGTGGTTGGTCCGAACTGGGTTACGCGGCCTTCGTGCATGACGGCACATTTCCCGCCCAAAAGAAGGGCTTCCATCGGTTCGGTTGTGGCATAGACAACAATGGTGTCGCGTTTGGCCAAAAGGTTCGGAATTTCTTCGCGTAATTCTTCGCGCAATTTGTAATCCAGGTTCACCAGTGGCTCGTCAAGCAGCAACAAGGTGCAATCCTTGACCATGGCACGTGCCATGGCGGTACGTTGTTGCTGACCACCGGAAAGTTCCTGTGGCAGACGATCCAGCAGATGTTCGATATGCATCAGTTCGGCGGTGGATTTTACGCGACGTTCGATTTCGGCCGTGTTTACACCCTGCAATTTCAAGGGGGATGCAATGTTGTCATAGACGTTCATCGACGGATAATTGATGAATTGCTGATAGACCATGGCGACATTGCGCTTTTGGACGGGCATGCCCGTAACATTATTCCCATTAACCAGAATGCGACCTTTGGTTGGCGGTTCAAGCCCGGCCATAATGCGCATCAACGTTGTCTTGCCTGCCTGCGTCCGTCCCAAAAGGACGTTAAACGATCCCGGCTCCAGCGATATCGACACGTCGTCGATGTGGGTTTCCGCCCCCATGGTCTTGGTTATGTTTTCAAGCGTAAGGGTCATTTCACATTTGTTCCTTCGCCCGTTTTCACGGCGTTATTCGATTTCGTTGCAGTTGCAAACCATTGTGCAATGGCGGTTTGGGCGTCTTTTGACAGATGCAGGCCAAGTTTGGATCGACGCCACAAAACGTCTTCGGCTGTGCGTGCCCATTCCTGATCCGCCAGATAGCGCAGTTCGCATTCGTAAATATCATCACCAAGATGCGTACCCAGCCCCGCAAGGTCGGATGCATCGCCAATGATGATATGGATCAGTGTGCCGTAGTTTCGCACGTAGCGGTAGAGTTGTGCAGATGGAATCCACGGAAATTTCTTTTGCGTTGCGGCAAGATAGCTGTCGAAATCACCGTCGGGCATATCGCCGCCCGGAAGTACCACCTGATCGGTCCAGCGATCATCATCCACCCCGAGACAGGGGGAAAGTTTGCTCATCGCGGCTTCGGCAAGTTTGCGATAGGTGGTGATTTTGCCGCCATAGATGTTCAGAAGCGGCGCACCCTTGTCACCATTGTCAATTTCAAGGACATAATCACGGGTGACTTGAGATGCGTCTTCTGATCCATCGCCATAAAGCGGTCGGACACCCGAATAGGCCCAAACGACGTCGGTTGGTGAAATCTTATGTGCGAAATAGGTGTTGGCCAGTTCGCACAGATATTTTGTTTCATCCGCACTGATCGCGACCTTGGACGGATCGCCTTTGTAATCGCGGTCCGTGGTGCCGATCAGGGTAAAATCCTGTTCATAGGGAATGGCAAAAACAATGCGCCCGTCCGGGTTCTGGAAGATATAGCAATAATCATGGTCAAACAGTTTTGGCACCACGATATGGCTGCCCTGAACCATGCGAATGCCCAGTTTCTTTTTGGCTTCGACACGATTTTCCAAAACTTCGGCGCACCATGGACCGGATGCATTCACCAGCGAACGGGCCTTGATCACGTGCTCGCCCGCATGATCGCGGACCGTCACGGACCAAAGGTCACCTTGGCGTTTGGCAAAAATACATTCTGTGCCAACCCGGATATCGGCGCCACGATCACGGGCATCCATCGCATTAAGAACAACAAGGCGGGCATCCTGTACCCAGCAATCGGAATAGACGAATGCCTTTTCCATGCCGGGCATCAATGGCGCACCGGCAACATGCTGTTTCAGGCGAATACCTTTGGAACCGGGCAGTTTTTTACGACCGCCAAGATGATCATACAGGAACAAGCCCAGCCGGATCATCCATGCCGGACGCAATCCTTTGACATGGGGCAGAACGAAACGAAGGGGCCAGATGATGTGCGGGGCAGCATTCAAAAGCACTTCACGTTCAATCAGGGCCTCGCGGACCAGACGGAATTCGTAATGTTCAAGATAGCGCAACCCGCCATGGATCAGCTTGGTGCTGGCCGACGATGTCGCACTCGCAAGGTCATTCTTTTCGCAAAGAAAGACCTTAAGGCCGCGGCCAGAAGCATCACGCGCAATGCCTGCGCCATTGATGCCGCCGCCGATAATGGCAATGTCGTATGTCTCGGAATTGAGCAACCGATTCCTCCCTGATTGCCCTGATTTGTGACAGATGTTCTCAACTGTCGTTCTATTCTTTCAAAAACGTTACGAACCACCAAAAATAATTGCAAGCGAAAATTATTTAGAATTTTAATTTTCGCGAATGAAATAAGGTGAGCAGGGTTTAAGTTGTTGTATTTATGGAGATACTTGTTCGGTTGACCTGTGGATGATCTTGGCGTTTGTGTTGAACTCGCACTGTTTCGATCAGAGGTTTTGTCGAGAATCGTTTGAATCCGAAAAAAATAATCAGCATAGGTTGTGCCGGCTGGGCACAAACCACGCGCCCAAAAGATGTGTTTCTAATGCAACCTTTGCCCGGAAATGGCAGTTGGGCACATGGAATTGAATGATCTTGGCCGGTTCTGCGAAAAAACGGGATGGATCGCATCATCCACGCAATCTTGTTGCAAAGCGTCGTCGCCAAGGTGTTTGCGATTGCCAAACCTGCTTTTTCCTTGCGAAGATGTGGCAACCATCACGGATCGAACTAGATCATGGTCATGATTTTCTTGCGTCGATCCCAAAAGCAATATTTCGGAGGCATTCCTATGGTTTCTCTTAAAGACCCGTCACTCTTCACCCAGCAGGCCTATATCGGCGGTGAATGGGTTGATGCACCTGATGGCAAGACCGAACAGGTGACCAACCCGGCAACTGGCGAAGTGCTTGGCACTGTGCCGGTTCTGGGCCGTGATGCGGTTGCGCATGCGATTGATGTCGCGGAAAAAGCGCAAAAGCAGTGGAAGAAACGCACGGCCAAGGAACGGTCCGCCGTTTTGATGAAATGGTACGACCTGATGATGGAAAATCAGGAAGACCTCGCCCGCCTGATGACGGCCGAACAAGGCAAACCATTGGCGGAAGCACGTGGTGAAATTGCCTATGCGTCATCGTTCCTGCAGTGGTTTGCCGAAGAAGGCAAACGTATCTATGGTGATGTGATCCCGACGTTCGCGCAGGGCCGACGTGTGATCGTGCTTAAGGAGCCGGTTGGTGTCTGTGCGGCGATTACGCCGTGGAACTTCCCAACTGCAATGATCACGCGCAAGGCCGCGCCGGCATTGGCGGTTGGTTGTGCGATGGTTGTCAAACCGGCAATCGAAACGCCGTTTTCGGCCCTTGCCATGGCGGTTTTGGCCGAACGCGCCGGTTTGCCCAAGGGGCTTTTGTCGATTGTCACTGGCGATGCCAAGACAATCGGTGCCGAAATGACCGAAAACCCGACGGTTCGCAAGCTGACCTTTACCGGGTCAACCGCCGTTGGTCGTTTGTTGATGCGCCAATGTGCCGATACGGTCAAGAAAATCAGTCTTGAACTGGGCGGCAATGCGCCGTTTATCGTGTGCGAAGATGCCGATATTGATGCGGCCGTCGATGGGGCTATTGCGTCGAAATACCGCAATAGCGGCCAGACCTGTGTCTGTGCTAACCGCTTTTTCATCCATGACGCGATTTATGACGAGTTTGCTGAAAAATATGCCGCCAAGGTATCAGAAATGAAAGTTGGCAATGGTGCCGAGGACGGCGTTGTTCTTGGCCCGCTGATCACGGAAAAGGCTGTTGAAAAGGTTGAAAACCAGATCGCAGACGCACTGTCAAAGGGCGGTCGTATTCTGACTGGTGGTAAACGTCATGCAAAGGGCGGCAGCTTCTTTGAGCCGACCGTGATTGCCGATGCCAACCGCGATATGCTGGTTTTCCGTGAAGAAACCTTTGGTCCGATGGCACCGCTGATCCGCTTCCATAGCGATGATGAAGCGCTTGAAATGGCCAATGATTCCGAGTTCGGCTTGGCATCTTATTTCTATTCGCGCGACATCAGCCGTATCTGGAAAATGGCCGAAGGGCTTGAAAGTGGTTTGGTCGGTGTCAATGCTGGTGTGATTGCGACCGAGGTCGCCCCGTTTGGTGGTTACAAGCAATCGGGGATAGGTCGCGAAGGATCGAAATACGGTGTCGAAGATTACCTCGAAGTCAAATATGTCTGCATGGCGGGCATTGACGATTAAGCTTTCCGGGCATTTTCGATTTTAAGAACAAAGGGCGCTTGCGTTATTGCAGCGCCCTTTGTGCATCTTGCTAGGAATATGCCAATCAGGCGGCGTCATCCTGTTCTTTCTTGTCATCGGGGGTGATGGTTTGAACCGAACCATCTGATAGTTCCGACTGAAGACTGGTGAATACGTCAAACATGCGCGGGTTAAACGCAATTTCGGCCTGCATGCGGTCACGGTGCTCGGACGGAGTTTCGTCACCGCTATTTTGCTGATTGACCAGTGTCGCGCCATTCAGCTTTTGCTCAATCGCATCGGCAATGGCTTTTTCAAGGGCCTGACGCTCGGTCGCGCTCATTTTGGACAGCGCGTTTTTGTCCAGTCCCATGGATTGCAGGATATTGCGGCGCATTTCTTCGATCTTGCGGTCTTCGATCTCTTTCACATAGGTCGTGAAGCCATGCTCTTTGATATAGGCGATCTCGGAATTTTCTTCCTTGTCGTCCTCGGGCAGGGGCTGGCTATTCGAAGCAATGGTCTTGGCCGATGCATAGGTGCTTTTGGCGCTGGACGCGGTGTTGGTGATGCTCATCAGGGTGTCAAATAATGCCATCCCGATCCTCCATGGGAAAATACTGCCGATAAAACGGAAACCTTCGTCTTGCAGTTGCAAATCCCGTGCCGCTATTAGGGCGCAAAATTTACCGGGCAAGCATCATAAGCGTCTGCAGCATCCGGTCTGCCGCCTTGCCATCCCAGTATTCCGGACGATAGGGCGCGGGCGGATCGGGGTTGTTGATCAAATCAATTGCGGTTTGTTCAAGATTGGCGGGCTCGCACAAGCGCAATCCGGATGCGCGCAGTGTTGCAGCCCGTTCAGTGGTGGGGCGCAGGATACAACCCGGTTTTCCAAGCCATGCGCATTCGTCAATGATCCCGCCGGAATCCGTAATCACGCAGGCGCAATCAGCAAGCGCGCTCAGGAATGCCGGATAAAGCATTGGCGCGCTAATCTGGATGTTTGCCGTATCACGGATGCGGCGCCACAGACCGCTTTGCGCAAGAGCATCTTGCGCACGCGGATGAAGCGGCCAGATGATTTTGGTGTTTTTTGAAAGGGTGATGATGGCTTCTATGATTGATGAAAGCCGAACGATATCATCAATGTTTTCTGCTCGGTGAAGTGTCAAAAGAACGGGGCCGTTGCCCTTATGGAGCGACGATTTTTCGATCTTCTGACCGCCAAAACGCACCATCGCATCGATAACGATATTGCCAACCTGGTGGATATGATTGGCCGTGCCCCCTTCGGCAAGCAGGTTTTCGACCGATGAGGTATCTGGTGCCCAATGTATATCGCACAGGGCATCGATTTTGATGCGGTTGGTTTCCTCGGCAATTGCATCAAAACCACCACGTAAACCGGCTTCAAGATGGATTAGGGGCATCTTGTCGTTTGGGGCGGACTTTACCGCCTTGGCAATGCCCAGCGATCCGTTCACATCACCAATCACGATGGTGGCGTGAGCAGGGGACTTTCGCAGGATTGTACAATAGGCGGCGTTGGCTTTTGCAATGATGGCAGGACGATCAATGCCTGCCTGTCCGATTCCTAATCGGTAATGCGGGGCAGGAAGGCCAAGGGCCACACGTAACCCATCCGAAAGCGTCGGGTCCCAATGTTGGCCCGTATCAATCAGACGCAATGCAAACGGCATAACATCTCGTTTTTCCTGCCAAGCCAGATAAAGGGCGGCAGCCTTGATCAGGTTGGGACGGGTGCCATAGACCAGATCAATGATCATTGCGGTAATTTTCCTGATGAATGATCGAGCCGGGATACTGTGTTGTAACTGATTGTCTTTGATAGCATTTCTGTGTTCGTACTGCCAAACTTGATGGGCTGCGGATCAAGAAATTTGACCAAATGTTCGAAAACGAATTGTTTTTTCGGTCAAATGTTTTCTAAATAGAAAGACAAAATCAGTTGAACCGGCCGACGACGAGGTGAAAATCACTTGTCGCGATGGGCTGTGACAGTACGGCAGATCAACTGTCGGCTTGGGAGGAATACCAAAATGACCGATACGCGCTATATTCTGGCGATCGACCAAGGCACCACAAGTTCGCGCGCCATTGTTTTTGATGCCAATGGACGCTCGGTGGCGGTCGCGCAACAGGAATTCCCACAACATTTCCCCAATAGCGGCTGGGTCGAACATGACCCTGAAGATTTGTGGGGTACTGTGGTCGCGGTGTGCCGCGAAGCTTTGTCCCATGTCGATATTGCCAATGTTGCCGCCATCGGTATCACCAATCAGCGCGAAACCACGGTGGTCTGGGATCGAAAAACTGGCAAGGCGGTTTATAACGCCATTGTCTGGCAGGATCGTCGCACGGCATCGGTTTGCCATGAATTGAAAAAGCACGATCCGGCGCTTGAAACAGATGTGAATAATCGAAGTGGTCTTTTGATTGATCCATATTTCTCGGCAACCAAAGTTGCATGGATTTTGGATCATGTGACGGGCGCCCGCGCCCGCGCCGAGCAAGGCGACCTTGCTTTTGGCACGGTCGATTCATTTCTGTTATGGCGTCTGACCGGCGGCTCATCCCATGCGACCGATGCGACGAATGCGGCACGGACCAATCTTTTCAACATCCGCGAAAATGCTTGGGACGATAAGCTTTGCGACATCTTCCGGGTGCCTAAGGCAATGTTGCCGGTGGTCAAGGATTGCGCGGCTGATTTCGGGATGGTTGATGCGGCGCTGTTCGGGCGTGAAATCCCGGTTCTGGGCATGGCGGGTGATCAGCAGGCAGCGGCTTTCGGGCAATGTTGTTTTGGACCCGGCGATATTAAAAGCACTTATGGCACCGGCTGTTTCGTGATCCTCAACACCGGGGACGAGGCGGTGACATCGCAACATCGGTTGCTGACTACTGTGGGATACCGCCTGAACGGTAAAACCAGCTATGCCATCGAAGGGGCGATCTTTGTTGCCGGGGCGGCGGTGCAATGGTTGCGGGATGGGCTTGGCATTATCAAATCCGCGGCCGAAAGCGAAGGACTGGCTAAATCACTTGATGATAATCACGGGGTTTATCTTGTCCCGGCATTTACCGGTCTTGGTGCACCTTATTGGGACCCGGATGCACGTGGAGCCATTTTTGGGCTGACGCGTGATACCGGACCACGCGAATTCGTCCGTGCGGCACTTGAAAGCGTTTGTTATCAGACCTTTGACTTGTTCGAAGCCATGGCGGCAGATGGGGTTTCCCCAAAAGCGGTCCGGGTTGATGGCGGCATGGTTGCCAATGATTGGTTGTGCCAATATCTGTCTGATATCCTTGAAATTCCGGTTCAGCGCCCGATGGTGACGGAAACCACAGCCCTTGGGGCGGCCTATCTTGCCGGATTGCAGGCGGGTATTTATCACGATCTTGATCATATTGCTGCGAATTGGCACCTTGATGCCGAATTCAAATCCAACCTTGAAAGTGGGCGTCGCGATCATCTGTTGGCCGGGTGGAAAGATGCGGTCAAACGGGTTCAAACCGATCCATCGTAATCCATTGCCGGTTGTTATGTGATTTAACAGGCTGGTCAGCATTGAATTTGCTGGTTAATATCGGGCGACGCTGAAATGCGTCGCCTTTTCTTTTACGGGTTCGATTACCCCGTACCTCATATGAAATCACAAAGCCGGGCAGGGGAATAATGCTTGATCTGATTGTCGGAAAAGTCGGGCCTGTTTTCCTGACGATCCTGTGTGGTTATGGCTTGACCCGTTTTCGGATCATTAGCCGCGAGGGTATCCCGTTTCTGGCGCGTATCGCCATGAATGCTTTTATCCCGGCAATGCTGTTTCAGACCCTGTCGCAATCCGATATCAGTGCACATTTCGATCTTCGGCTGTGGGGAAGTTATTATATCGGCGTTCTGTTGAATTTCGCGCTGGTGTTCTTTATCGCGCGAAGCTTTCTTAAGGCCCGCACCGACGAGGCGGCGGTAACCGCTGTTGGTGGTGTGTTTTCCAACATTGTTCTTCTGGGTATTCCGCTGATCCAGGCCGTTTACGGCGAAGAAGGCCTTGTGCCGCTTTTGATTATCCTGTCGATCCATCCGCTGACCCTGCTTGGTCTGACGATTATGATTGTCGAAGGTTCACGCTCATCTGGCGGGCATTGGCTGCCAAGTGTCGGTCACAGTGTTTTACGCGTTTTACGTAATCCGATCATTATCGCCATTATCCTTGGTACGATTGCCTCGCTCGTCAAATTGCGGTTGCCTGAAATGGTTGATGGCACGCTGGAACGTTTCCGGACGGCTGGGCCGACGATTGCCTTGCTTCTTGTCGGTGCAGGGCTTTATGGCCAGTCGGTTCGCGGTAATATCAGTGCCAGTTTGCTGTGCACGGTTTCAAAGATGTTTATCCAGCCGCTTGTTGTGTTTGCCGTTGGGCATTTTGTTTTTGATCTTGAGCCGCTTTGGCTAACGATTGTGACATTGATTGCGGCCCTTCCGGCTGGTGCCAATGTTGCGATCATTGCGGGCAGCTATAACGTTTGTATTGATCGGTCATCGACAACAATCCTGATCACAACGTTGATCAGTGTGATTACCTTGCCTCTGCTTGTGCTTTACGCCGCTCCATAGGGTGGTGCCGGATCGATCAACCGTTTTCTGCCGCAGTTAGGATCATGTCCATAAGGCTGATTTCTGCGTGCAAACCGGGCATCCTTGTATCGTGTGCTCCATCGCGGATGGTGCGGATAAAGCATGTGATGGCATCGCTTTGACCCTTGTTCGGGCCAAGCCAGTTGCGCTTGCGCAGGGGTGATTTTCCGTGGATATCAAGCTTGCGCCAATCGGTAAGTTTGGCATCAAAGCCGGGGGCGGATATTTCCAGAACTTCTTTCGGTGTGTGTTTCCCTGCCTTTTGCAGATAGGAAACCTCGCCACGCGATCCATCGGCAAAGACAAAATGCCAGATGCTGTCACCCGCCTTTCGATCAATCCATTCGCACCGTAATTCGATTGGCGTCGTGCCTTCAAGAAAGCAGATCAGATCGATGAAATGACTGATTTCTCCGATTGTGCGGCCGCCTTGTGAAGGTTGAAGCAACCAATGGTCTTTGGGGAGATCGCTGGTTCTAACCTGATATCGGTATTGTACAGGGCTGCTTGGCAAATGAGCTTTCAGGATCGTTGCCATTGGTGCGTAACGGCGATTGTGCCCGATCATAAAGACCTGTGGCCCGTTTTGGGCTGCGACTTCTTTCAGGGTGTTGATCTGTTTGTGGTTTACACAAAGTGGTTTTTCCAGCCAGACATGCTTGCCAGCTTTCAATGCCTTGGCGGCAATATCGGTGTGGCTGTCATGGCGGGTTGCGATGATAACGGTATTGATGGTGTCATCGGCAAAGATTTCATCCGCATTGGAAACGGCAGTTGCACCAGAAATCTTGCGGGTGATTGCCAATGCCGACAGGCCGCGTTGTGATGTAACCATGCGAATGGCAACGCCTTGATGGTGCGTCAGGCGGGGCAGCAATGTCCCACCAAGATAATGACCCGCACCGATCAATCCGATCCGGATGGTGCCGCTGGTCGGTGCAATTGTCTGATGTGTATGGCGCGCAGGTTCTTGCGTCGGTGACGATTGTCGGTATCGGATAAGGGTTGCAACGTTATCGGGTGAAGACGGTTTTGAAAGGAAATCTGCCGCATCCTCAAGCTCAATTTCATGGGTAATAAGTGGTCCAGGGTCAAGCTTGCCACAGGCCATCAGGGCAAGGGCCGCTTGCATATTGCGATTGATGGTCCAGCGGACATGCCCGATGGGATAATCATGGCCAAGTTCTTCGTAATTCGGATCATATCGGCCGGGGCCATAGGACCGTACCTGGCGGATTGTCAGTTCCTTGCGATAAAGCGTTTCGCGTGCTGCATTGGCCGCAACGTCGCCAACACAAACGATTATCCCGCGATCCCGGCAAAGACGTGCCGCCGCCTCGATCAGTTTTTTTGTGCCGTTATCATCCGTGCACAGAAAGACCGCATCAAACTTGTCCGGGGCAACGAGATTGATTTCGCTAAATGTTTCGATGGCTCCTATGGTCTTTGACAGGGTGCGGCGTGCCATAGATGGGTCAATCGTTGTGACCATGACACCCGCCGTCATTGCCGTCTGGGTCACAAGTTGCCCAATGATCCCGCATCCAACAACAGCAACGTGATGACCGATTGAAACCTCACCCTGTCGAATGGCATGTAAGGCAATGGCATATAATGTCGTAAAGGCAGCGTTTTGTGCCGTAACCGTTTTGGGCACTGCACAAACCAGATTGAGCGGGACAATATTATACTGGGCATGATTGGCATAACCCAATCCGGCACAGGCAACCAATTGACCGACTTTTAAATCTGTCACATCCGGTGCGATCGCTTCGATAATCCCGCAATTGGCATATCCGGTTGGCATCGGGGTGTTAAGCCGGTTGTTAACCGCATTCACAGTCGCACTTAATCCGTCGCGCCGTAATTTGTTGATCGTCAAGGCAACCAGATCAGGGCGTTGCCATGCCTTTTGTAACAGCGAGCTTTGCGTTTGTCGGGTTTGCCGTCGTTCGGTGCCGTTGCTAATGACCGATATTTCAGTCCTGACCAGAACTGTACCCGGCAACAGGGTCGGAATTGGACAATCGGCAATGGCAATCCGTCGTTCACCGGGAAACCGCAAAAGTGCCTTCATGTCCGTCATGGCGCGATCCCGGTGCAGGTTAAGGGTGAAGTTTGATGATGGAATTAAATCATATCGTCATCAGTGCGTCGATCCGTCATTGACGGAAGCCTGATGGGCGTTTAGCAAAGCCAATAACCTCATAATGGAACCGGCAAACATGCAACAAACTGTCTCTGTGCGGCACTGGCGCGATAATGTTCTTATGGCCGCTGCCATCCTGTTCGGTATTTCGGCGCCGTTGTTTTTCTTTGGTCGGACGGCTCTTGGTATCGGATTGGCGTTTTCTTTGATTGCGGCTGCTATTGCCGGTTCGCACGGCGATGCTTGGCGGAAGATGCGCCGGGATATTGCCTCGCCGTTGGGGGTTTTGATCGTTGTTGCATTGATTGCCCTCATTCCGGCGACTTTTGGCTCTGTGGTTCCCGCAAAGTCGATTAACACGTGGTTAAGCCGGGTCGCAATGCTTGGGGGCATTTGGTATGTGATGCGCCTGATTGCGCCCAAAGGTCGGTTGGCGTGGGATGCGTGTGTTTATGCAACATGGGTGCTGCTGGGGTATTGTGTTTTTGCCATTTTGATTATGCCCGATATCCTGTCTGTCAAGGCGATGCTTGAGCCAGACTTCGATTTTGATATTACACGCCGCCTAAAGCCGGTAGGCAGTTTCCTGATATTTGGGGCGATGTTGCTTGTCATTGATGCCATCGATCACAAGGGCGCACGCCGTTATCTTTCCGTGGTTGCCGCGGTATCTGTGCTTCCAATCCTTGAGATTTCGCACGGTCGTGCGAACGTTTCTGCTGTTTTGGCAGCCGGAAGTGCGGTTGGTTTTGCCGTTATTCTTTGTCTGAAATCACGGGTTTGGGCGACTGTTATTCTGGCTGCGATTGCAGTCGCTGCCGTTGGCGTTGTATCTTGGCTGAGTAATGTCACTGGGAATATGACCGATCTTGGTGATTTCGTTCCGTATCTTCCAACTGGTTTGGTGGATGTACATCGCCAGATGATTTGGAACTTTGCATATAGCCATGTTTTTGATCACCCTGTGTTCGGTTACGGTATTAATGCATCTCCTTGGGTCCCGGGTTCCAATGAACTGGCAGGCGGTTCTACGCAATCTGTTTTGCCGGGGCATCCGCATAGTTGGGTGATGGAGATCTGGCTTGAGTCAGGCTTGGTTGGGCTTTTGGCAATGGTCTCGCTTGCAATCGGTTGCGGGGTGATTGCCATCCGTGATGTTTGCCGAAAGGGGCTTTTGCTCTCTGCCTTGCCGCTAGCTATGCTGTCGGCATATTGGTTCTCCGGATTGTTCAATTATTCGTTTTGGACTGCATGGTGGTTTGGTGTGTTTTTGCTGTCGCTGTCGCTTGCTTTCTTGCGGCGTGAACAGATGATTTCTCAAAAAAAAACACTGATTAATGGCGGTGTACGGCGCAAGCTGTTGATTGTTTGTGCTGAAGACTGGTCTTTTGTTTCTCATCGTATTGGTTTGGGGCGTGCGGCACTTGTGCGCGGAGATGATGTCGTTGTGGCGTGCAATGCCAATGAGGCAGCAGCACAACTGCGCGCCGAAGGCTTCCGTGTTGTTGATGTGCCGATTGCGCGTGGTGGGCTTAGTCCACTTAAGTCACTTAAGACAATCAAGGCACTTGCCTGTTTGATCCGTCGTGAAAATCCTGATGTCATTGTAAATATCGCAATTCAGTGCGTTGTCCTTTCGGCGTTTGCCGGATTACTGGTTGGTGCGCGCCGGTCGGTCAATATGGTCACCGGACTTGGGTTTATGTTTGTTTCAAACGGGCGAAAGGCGCGCTTGGTGCGTTCTGTGGTTTCGGTATTGTTGTGGCTTTATGCGCGGTGCAAGTCGATCCATGTCATCGTTCAGAATGAAGATGATTTTACCCTGATGCGCGGGCTTGGCTTTCGCGAAAGCCGCTTGTCTTTGATCCGGGGGTCCGGGGTGGATGTTTCGCTATTCTCGCCATCTGCGGCGGGCACGAAAAGTGATCCGCGCAAAACGGCAATTTTCGTCGCCCGGATGCTATGGTCCAAGGGGCTGGCCGAACTTGTCGAAGCTGCCCGTATTTTGAAAGACAGGGGGCGGGATTATCGTATCTTGCTGGTTGGGGATGCCGACCCGGCAAACCCGGATAGTGCTGATGAGGCAAATCTTGTTGCTTGGCAAAGTGAAGGTCTGATTGAATGGCTTGGCAAGCGTCGCGATATCGCCGATCTTTTGCGTGAATCCGATCTGGCTGTTTTGCCATCCTGGCGCGAAGGGTTGCCGAAATCATTGCTCGAAGCTGCGGCTTGCGGTCTTGCCATGGTGGCAACCGATGTACCGGGATGTCGCGAAATCGTAAAACAGGATCAGACGGGACTTTTGGTGCCGTTGCGTGATGCGCCTGCCTTGGCCGATGCCATTGAAACATTGATGGAAGATGATGCAAAGCGCCTTGAACTTGGGCGTAGTGCTCGCACCATGGTCGAGCGGGAGCTTTGCGACGCTGTTATCATTCGAAAAACGCTTGATGTTATTACGTGCGAGCCTAGCAGCGTGTCAGTCGCGCCAAGCCGGTCCTGATCCTAAGCTTTGAAGCAAGGTTGATACTGTCGAATTGAAAAGGCTCCGGTTTCCGGGGCCTTTAATTTTGGGCGAAATTCCGTATTGCCATCGAATTTGAATTTTTGTATACAATATACATCAAGCCATTCTGGTCCGTAATCATGTGGGCGTTGATGGTCAAGCGGTCTGCCCATTTCCGGGGTTCTGGCCAAATCAGGAGGTTATTTTCCCATGCAGGTAAATTGGACTGGCGTATTCCCCGCCGTTGCCACCCAGATGTTCGAAGACGGTTCAATTGATTTTGATATGACCGCCCATCAAATCGAAGCCCTGATCACGGCCGGTGTTGATGGCCTTGTCATGCTGGGGTCGGTCGGTGAGAACGCTGCCCTCGAAGCGGACGAAAAAATTGCGGTCCTAAAGCTTGCTGTCGAGGTAACCAAAGGGCGCATTCCGGTTCTGTCCGGGGTGGCCGAAAATTCAACCCCGGCGGCCATTCGTTACGTGCAGAAATGCGAAGAACTTGGTGCTGATGGTCTGATGCTTTTGCCAGGGATGATCTATACCGCTGATCCGCGTGAGAATATTGAACATTTCCGGTCGGTTGCGGCGAAGACCAAGCTGCCGATCATGATTTACAACAATCCGGGTGCTTATCGCATCGACATCAAGCCGGAAGAATTCAACCAGCTTGCGGATGTTGAAAACCTTGTCGCGATCAAGGAAAGCTCGGGCGATCCGCGTCGTATTACCGATATTTACAATGCCTGCGGTGATCGGTTTGTTCTGTTCTGTGGCATGGATGATCTTGTCATGGAAACACAGGTTCTGGGCGCGGTTGGCTGGATTTCCGGTTTTACCGATGCCTTCCCGAAGGAATCGGTTGCCCTGTGGAAGCTGCTTTCCGAAGGAAAGTATAAGCAAGCTCTTGAAATATATCGCTGGTTCACCCCGGTTCTGCATATGGATGTCCATGCCAAACTCGTACAATACATCAAGCTTGCTCAGGAGATGACGGGGGTTGGCAAAGCCCATGTCCGCGCGCCGCGCTTGCCATTGGTGGGCGAGGAAATGGAACGTATCCGCGCAACCATCCAAAAAGCCATCGATACGCGCCCGAAAATCTGATTTCGGTTTGGAATCAACGTATTTATTGCATCCGACCTGCAACGCGTGATTGCATGTGTGTGTGATTTAGTGGCAACAGTGAACTCTCTTGTGATCATCGCAAGGGAGTTTGCTGCCATCTGAAACCAGCGACATGACATCCGCAGCAAACCAAACTTCAACAATACGTACATCAATTCAGGCGAGGCCCCAAAATGTCAAAGCCACCCAAAGCATCCTCCACATCCCCTGCACCCTCTGAAACGACCGCCAGACATGCTGTTGTCATCGGTGCGGGTATTGTTGGCGTCAATGTCGGTTTGGCACTTTTAAAAAAAGGGTTCGAGGTGACGATCCTTGATCGCGGGGAGCCGGGGCGGGGGACTTCCTTTGGTAATGCCGGGGGCATCGCAGTCAGTGAATGTGCGCCGATTGCCATGCCGGGAACATTGATGAATGTGCCGGGCTGGTTGATGGATCCCTATGGCCCGCTTTCGATCCGTTGGGCATATTTGCCGAAAATGATGCCCTGGTTGCTGCGGTTTCTTGCGGCAAGTCGCAAACCACGCGTCGAACAAATCACGGTCGAAATTGCGGCTATTCTTAATCGTGTTTGGGAAGATTACGAACCGATCATTGCCGAAGCCGGTCTTGGCGATGCTGTCTTTATAAAAGAAGGCGCTCTTGCGGTTTATCGCAGCGAAAAAAGTCGCCGCGCGGCTGATTACAGCATCGACTTGCGGCGTCGCAACGGGATTAAAATTCGTGATGTGACCAAGGACGAGATCAAAGACCTCGAACCCGGTCTTGCGCCGATCTTCCCCTGTGGTGTGATCGAGGAAGACTGGGGGCGTGTGCTTGATCCGTTCAAGATCGTCACCGGTCTGTACAAACATTTTCTGGATCGCGGCGGCAAGTTCCAGACTGCTGATGTTACCGATTTCGTTTATCGCGATGGCAAACCGCGTGCCGTCATGACCGCAAGCGGGGATCAGATTATATTTGATACGCTCGTTGTTGCCTGTGGCGCATGGTCAAAAACGCTTGCCAAGCGTCTGGGCAATGGTGTGCCGCTTGATACGGAGCGGGGCTATAACACCACTGTTCCCTATCGTGATGCCAAATTATCACGTTCGGTGATTAGTGCCGATGACAGCATCATCCTGACCCCGATGGAAATGGGTATTCGCGTTGGGGGGGCGGTTGAGCTTGGCGGGCTGGTTGCTGCTCCGAATTATGATCGCGCCAAGGCTTTGTTTGCCAAGGGTCGCGAAGTCCTGCCCAAGCTGAATTCCGAAGGCGGTACCGAATGGATGGGCTTCCGCCCGTCAATGCCCGATTCAAAGCCGGTCATTTCTGCAAGCCCAAAGCATGACAATGTCTTCTTCTCGTTTGGCCATGGTCACCTTGGCCTGACCATGGGGGCGACTACGGGGCGCCTGATTGCCGATCTTGCTAATGGTGACAGTGCGCCACTTAACATGACCCCGTATCGTATTGATCGTTTCTAAGGACAAGGTCGCCCCAAATGGCAAAACACAGCTTTTTTTGTATTGATGGACATACTTGTGGCAATCCGGTGCGGGTTGTTGCAGGGGGCGGGCCAAAGCTTGAAGGCGCTAACATGCTTGAAAAGCGGGCGCATTTTCTGGCTGAATATGACTGGATCCGCACGGGGCTGATGTTTGAGCCGCGCGGCCACGACATTATGTCGGGATCGATCCTGTATGAGCCAACCCGCGATGATTGCGATGTTGCCATCCTGTTTATCGAAACGTCGGGCTGCTTGCCGATGTGCGGTCATGGCACCATCGGTACGGTGACCATGGCGATAGAGGAAGGTTTGGTAAAGCCGAAAACACCGGGCGTTTTACGCTTGGAAACCCCGGCGGGGCTTGTGATTGCCGAGTACAAACAGGTCGGCGATTATGTGGAATCGGTTAAGCTAACCAATGTGCCATCCTTCCTGTATAAAACCGGGATCGAAGTCGATTGCCCTGATCTTGGTCCAATCATAGTCGATGTGGCCTATGGCGGTAATTTTTATGCGATTGTCGAGCCACAGGAAAACTTCCGTGACATGGCGGATTATACCGTTGGCGATTTGCAACGTATTAGTCCCGAACTTCGTCGCCGTCTGAACGAAGTGGCAGAATTTGTCCATCCGCTTCACCCCGATATCAAGGGGCTTTCCCATATCCAATGGACAGGCAAACCAACCCAGCCCGAAAGCACGCACAGAAATGCGGTGTTTTATGGCGACAAAGGGATTGATCGTTCACCTTGTGGAACGGGATCATCTGCCCGTTTGGCTCAGCTGGTTGGCAAGGGGCAGTGGAATCCGGCGCATGAACTGGTGCATGAAAGCATTATTGGATCACAGTTCCGCGTTTCTGTCGTCGAACAGACAAAGGTCGGTGATTATGATGCGGTGGTGCCGGGCATTGAAGGCTGGGCCCGCAAGCATGGTTACAACACGATCTTTATTGATGATCGCGATCCCTATGCCCATGGGTTTGTTGTGAAATAAGTGCGATACCGAGGCATTCTCTGCTTCAAAGGCTGGGATGCCGTAGCGGCAGGGTTGCAATTATATTGCGCGAAAACCAACGCCTCGGTATGAATAGCTTCAGACCGTGGAAACGGGCGGTGATGTTTTGGGACCCTGAACCGCTCGTCATCGCGCTGGACAAATATAAAGAGCACAAATGACCGCATCACCGCGCTTTACCCGCCGCACCATTACCGATCAGGTTACCGAGGATCTGCGCGCCCGCATTCTGTCGGGTGATTTCCCCGCCGGGTTCCAGTTGCGTCAGGATGCGATTGCGGCCGAATATAATGTGTCGCGTATTCCGGTCCGCGAAGCCTTGCAGCGCCTTGATGCCGAAGGATTGGTGTCTTTTCAGCCGCATAAAGGGGCAATTGTCGCCCATCTGTCGCTGGACGAGATCGAAGAATTGTTTGAAGCCCGCAAATTGCTGGAATGTGAATTGCTCCGTCATGCTGTGCCGCGCATGACGCCTGAAGACATCAAATCAATCGAAGATATTTTGGCCGTCTACGACGAAGCTTTCCGGTCTGGCGATATTTCCAAATGGGGCGAACTTAACCGTGAATTCCATGATCGGCTTTATCGTGCGTCGAACCGTCCCAAGACCCTTGAAATCGTTCGTATGATTGGCAATAACACGGTCCGCTTTACACAGGCGCAATTGGCCCTTTCCGGGGCAACTGATCGGGCAGAACGCGAGCATCACCATATTCTGGATGCCTGCAAGGCACGTGATGTTGATTGTGCGGTCGAATTGCTTGCATCCCACATCGATAATTCGAAAACCAGCCTGATAGATTGCCTGCGTGGTGCGCGCCCCAGTGATGGCACGGCCAGCTAACCACAGATGAACGTATATTTGCATCACGCGAAAATGGAAAAGGGATGAGGCAAGTGTCGCATCCCTTTCTTTTTTAGGAGCAGGGCATTGTTAAGCGATGCCCTAACGCACGATGAAGCCGCGTCCGATGCCGTCATCTTCTTCGTGCCAGAACGTCGCTTCGCCGCTGTAATAAGCTTGGCCTGATATTTCGGCGATGATTGCGGGCAAGGAACCGCACTGTGTGGTCCCGGTAACCCGTCCGGCAAACCCTGATCCGATCACGCTGTGAAAGTGCCGTGTCATATCGGGGGCAATCAATCCCTTGGCATGCTGAATGGCCAGTCTGGCGCTGACACCTGATCCGGTCGGGCTACGATCAACCTGGTTGTCGGCGAACACACATATATTACGTGTCGGCTCCTCTGACCATGCGTCCTTGCCATCTGTCAGGATCGCACCATACAGGAATGCCAGATCTTTATGGTCAGGATGGCTCAGATTGATGTTGGCATTCACCGTTTTGCACACCGATTGCGCGATATCGACCAACTCCCGCACCGGCGATACGCCAACTTTTAGCCCAAACTGCTCGGCATCCAGAATGGCATAGAATGCACCACCATATCCGATATCGGTTTTGAATGTTTTGCCATCGGCCAGTGTTAGTACCAGATCACCGGCAAACATAAAGCACAGCACGGATTTAAATCGAACGGCCCCGGTTTTCCCTTTTGTAACTTCGACCTCGGCCCGGACCAATCCACAGGGGCATTCAATATTGACGTTTGTGATCGGTTCAACCGGCGTGACCATCCCGTAATCAACGGCATAGCGACCAAGGGCCAGAATGGCATGGCCGCACATGGTCGAATACCCTTCGTTATGTATGAACAATACCGCCAGATCGGCATCCGGCAGGCTGGGGGCGATCAGAACCGCTCCATACATGTCGTAATGGCCGCGCGGTTCAAACATTAGAAACTTGCGCAGATGATCAAGGTGCTCACGGGCATATCGACGCTTGGCCAGAATATCGTCACCCGGAATTGTCGGATATCCTGATGTGATAATCCGAAGTGGCTCGCCACCGGTATGCATATCGATGACTTTTATCGGGGATTGTCGTTCCGGCAGGGGGCAATTATCGGTTTTTGTGCGAATCATTTCGATGTTCCGGAATTTTTATGGCCGCAATCAACGTGGTTTCTGACGTGTTGATGGCAGGATCGGTGCATCTTAGCGGCCTTGAACATCTGCGCAATAGGCGCTCGTCCGGGTTTTGGCGTTACACTCCCCCCTTGCGGGTCATAAAAGTGAAACTTATATGTACTTTCACGCAAAATTTTTGCGTCTCACGAATTCTGTCACTTTTTCTTAAAAAAGGTGTTTACAGGTTTGTTTATGGGCCCTATA